>Ga0214919_10002292_pt1 | contig 30239 bp, 24 predicted proteins | sample LL1503_MetaG_FD_177994 | JGI IMG/M metagenome (GOLD analysis project Ga0214919, IMG submission 177994) | Freshwater microbial communities from Lake Lanier, Atlanta, Georgia, United States - LL-1503 | ecosystem: Environmental > Aquatic > Freshwater > Lake | place: USA: Georgia | collected... | reverse complement strand
AATACACAAAATATACTATTATGAATAAAAAGTATTTGTTAATTGCTTCGGTTGCAATTGTCGCTACGGTAAGTACCTTACTAATAGCTCCTTGGTCAAAATTAACTTCTTCTTCTGCCTACAAATCTAAGGGCTTCACATTTTTGAATGAAACAAAATCAGATGATGCTGCTGAATGGTTGAAAGCTAGGTATATCGATGTGACTACTGGTCAGCCTGTTACAGCCGAAGTGCTCGCTCAAATTCAAAAGGAAGTTGGTAAATTAAAAATGTCAAAGACAATTAGTTTTACCGAGCAAGGTCCTGATAATATTGGTGGGCGAACGCGTGCCATTCAACCAGATAGGACAAATATTAACCGTGTTTGGGCTGGTGGTGTTTCCGGTGGTTTATTCGTTTCATTGAATAAAGGAAATCTATGGACACGTGTTGACGAGTACATTGCTGCAGGAGCGAATCCATACATTTCTAGTATGACCCAAACGCCTGACGGGACGTTGTATGTTGCAACGGGATCGAATCAAGAAGGGTGGAATGGAAATGGGGTTTGGTATTCTACAGATTTTGGTTTGACATGGGCCACTATTCCAGGTGTTAGCAATTGTACTGAAATCGTTAGCTCTAATGCAGATAATTATGTTTTCATGGCAACTGCTTCTGGAATGAGAAAATGGAAAGTAGGAGATCCTTCAATGACCACTGTGCCAGCTTCTTCAGGGGGGTGTTTTGCACTACAAATGTCTAAAGATGGTCAAGTTATTATCGCTTCATTTGGTTCAAGTAAAGTATTTGTTTCAACGGATGGAGGCCTTACCTTTTCAGATAAGTCTGGTACGATAGCTAATAATCTTGTTCCAACTGGTGCTGGTAGAATCGAATTTGCGGTTTCAGCTATCAAAAATTCTTCTAATAACTACTCGTTATATGCTGTTAGAACAAATAGTAATCTTTTAAGTATGCATGTTTCTCACGATGCAGGTCAGACTTGGTATCAATTTGTGGGGGCATCAGGTCCACCAAACGAGTTTGATATTTACCGTGATCAGGGCACTTACGGATCAGTAGTTTCTGTTAAGCCTACCGATCCTGAACAAATTCTAGTTGGTGGTATTGATATTTGGAAGTGGAATCAAACGGTAAACAATCCTCCTTCTGGTGGTTTTGAAAAAATAAGTCAGTGGTTTGTTAATCCTAACAGCTCTATTTATGTTCATGCTGATAACCATGAAATGAAATGGGATGCAAACAATAGATTATATATTGGAAATGATGGTGGGGTGAATGTATCGAACGATTTTGGTGAAATTTGGTACCCAACAAATAGAGGATACAACGTTACTCAGTTTTATGGTATTGCTTTCGATAGAGATGGAGCAGTAATGGGAGGTGCGCAAGATAATGGAACACTTTATAATGACCACACCATGTCTACTTTCCAGCAATTTACTGAAATTGAAGGTGGTGACGGTTTTGAATGTGAAATATCTTACTTTAATCCTAAAGTAATGTTTTCATGTGTTTATTATAATTCTATTCGTCGTTCTGGTGATAAAGGCGTCACATCTACTGCTTTCGAACCGGCTTTGCCAGGAACGTATGATGATCCAGGAACAGAAGGATCCATACACCCTTTCCATACTGAATTTGTGTTAAGTGAATACTATGACTTAAATTCAGAAGACTCTGTTAATTTTATTGCAACTAAGAACTACCAAACAGGTGATATAATTCGAGTTTCGAGTACTTCTTCCGGCGATTCAATAACTGTAATTGCTTCAACAAATCTTTATTTTGATGACACTTTAGATTACAATCCTGCTTTAACAGTTGGTTCTATGAATTATGGCCAAAATGCTGCTACTGGTGAACTTGTGGAAATGGGCTTAGATACTGTTATCTACAATGTTGCATGGGATACACTTCGAGTTCAAGATCCATATCAATCTTGGTTTTTAGTGTATGTTGATATAAATGGTGGTGAATTATGGGGTACAAGAAATGCCTTGCGTTTATCTACTACTTTCGTTAATTGGGTTTGTGTAGCCAAGGGCATTGGAAATATAGGTGGCTATTCTAACGTAAATGGAACTTTTGATATCGAATTCTCTAAAGATTTAGAGCATTGTTATGTTTCTGCTGGTTCTGGTATTTGGCGTATTGATGGCTTAGGAAGCGTTTATACAAGTGACCCATTATTTAATGATAAAGTCGCGTATGTAGGAACAGGTGCCGGTGCTACCACGCCAACTTATACAACGGCTACTAAAATAACGACAACTTCTTATGAGGGTATAGCGATTAATCCAAATAATGCTAATGACATAGTTCTTTTTGCTGGATTTAATGGTGTCAATAAACGTTCTTTGAATGCAACGTCCGCCGTTCCTACATATACAAACTTAGGAGCTATAACCAGCCCAAGTGTTGCGTGCTTCGACGGTATTATTGATCGTGATGATTCCGATATTATTGTTGTTGGAACTTCAAGTGGTGTTTTTGTAACTGAAAATGGAGGCGCTTCTTGGGATAATTCTTCAACAGGTTTTGAGGGAACGCCCGTTTTCGAAGTAAGACAGTCATGGCGAACTTTTGAGGAAGGAAATAATCGACCTGGAGAAATTTATATTGGAACCTATGGAAGAGGAATTTGGAGCTCTGCTGCTTATTTAGGGATTGGTAATAATAATTCAAGTTCGGGTGAAAACTTTAAAACGAAAATGAAAACGTATCCAAATCCAACGAATAACTCAACTACTTTGTCTTTCAATTTAGCAAAATCAGGTTCAGTTACTGCTCAGGTATATTCGATTACTGGTCGATTAATAAAAACGGTTGTAGATCAGAATAGACCAGCTGGAGAAAACACCTTATTTATTGACGGCGATGATATTCCAAATGGAACTTACATCATCAAATTTGTTTCAGGTAAACAAGTGGAGTCTGTTAAATTTATAAAAATGTAATTTTATAATTAAGATAAAAGGCGACCTAGGTCGCCTTTTTTTATGCCTTTAAATTTATTGTGCTTTCTTATGCGTTTGGCAAATAGTGTGGAAGTTTTGAAAAAGAATCATACCGCTATTACCCGATACCTCAGGATGAAATTGAACACCGTAAATTAATTTTTTTTGATGGCACATCATTTCGTTAACACAAGCATCTGAGGTGGCTAATAAATCAAATCCTGGTGGAATTGAAATGCTTTCGCAATGGTCTTCCATCATTGAAAATGAAGTAGGAAGTTTATCCAAGATCTCATCATCAATAAGTACTTCAATTTCTTGCCAATCACGATCTTCACGCATGCGAGATGGGTAGGCGCCAAATAACATTCCCAATAATTGGTGGCCAAAGCAAATACCCAAGATGGGAATCGTGAGCTCTTTAATCCATTGAAATTTGGAAAGATAGATTTCCATGTTAATTTCAGTGATTAGTAGAGGCGCGCCTGAAAAAATAATCCCTTGACATGATTCAATGGAATCAATGTTAAGTTCCATTAATGGAATGGTCAAATAATCATCCAACTCGTTTATGCTGTCTTCAATGAATGGTGTCTTTTGACTGCCACAGTCTACTATTAGTATCATGTTTATTCGCTTAAGATTCCTAATCCTTGTCGAGTAATAATCGCATCTCCTACTGAGCAATCTACAATAGTAGAATGGGTTAATAAGCCTGTCCCGCCTAAAACAATTACATCAATTTTATCCGAAAAATGCTCGTAAATTTCTAATGGATCAGAATAATACACCCTGATTTCATCTTCTATGTGATGCAAGGAAGTGGACGCCAATGGTTGTCCTAATGATTTTAGAATAGCATCAAGGATCGTATTTGCTGGTATCCGCATTCCAATTTCTGTTTTCGAAGAGGAAAATAACTTGGCTACTTGAGTATTTGCTTTTAAGATAAATGTAAATGGCCCAGGAAGATTATTCTTTAACAAGCGAAATATAGGTCTTTCTATGGGAGCAGTGTAAGCCGCTAATTGTGAAAAATCATGAAACAAAAGAGAAAATTTCAGTTTGTTTAATTTTTCATTTTTAAATAATGCTAAATTATTTAACCCTTTTGGTGAATGAAGATTACAAACGACGGCATATATGGTATCTGTAGGTACGATAGCAATTCCACCACCTAATAAATGTTGGACAATCTGATTAATTTTCCGGGTGTCTATTGATTGAGGATCGATTTCTATAATCATGGTTTATAGATTTTACATGAAATAGCTAAATGATCACTAAATATTTCTTTTTGAATCTTGAATCCACTGGAGGATAAATCGGGTGAATGAAAGATATAATCTATTCTTCCAGCTGGAAGTCTTCCGTTATAGGTTCGGCCAATACCCCAGGATGAATTTCGGAAGGCATCCACTAGTAATCGGTCGAACTGATTATAGGTATAAGACATGGGGGTATCGTTAAAATCGCCGCATACAACTGTAGGATAGGGAGATGTCTTCATATGTATAATGACTCTTCTTGATTGTTCTGCTCTTTTCTGAAATGCAATTTTTAATTTCTGACTAATGTTTAGAAGAACCTCCGTTCCAGACGAATTTTCCTTATCGCTTATTTCATTTGGGTAATTACTTAATTTAATAGATTGTAAGTGAACATTATAAATCCTAAAAGTATCCTTGTCTTTAACGATATCTGCGAATATGCAATAGTTAAAATCTTGGCCGCTCTGTGATTCAAAAATCACATCACCTTTTGCAATCATTGGATATTTGGAGAAAATAGCGACCCCAAAATTTTGTCTCCCTTTCTTTTTATGCGCGGTTCTTTCATGATAATCGATCATTTCTAAAGCATTTTTTAGGGAATCAAAGGTCTCAAATTTTGTTGGTTTGTCTTGGCGATAGTATTCTTGAAAACAAGCAACATCTGGATTTTCACTTCTCAAATAAGTAAATATGTTATTGCGTATGGTGTATGAATTGTCTTCATAAATCCCGAATAGCCTAACATTATAACTCATAATAGACAAGGAATTAGCCGGGCTTGTTTCCGTATTTAAAATATGAAAGGCAAATGTTCGAAAATGAAGTTTTCCACCAATTAATAGGATAAAAAGGCAAAAAATAGCCCATTTTGATCTAAAAATGGCCCAAAAAAGTAAAAATGATAAAGTGGCTATTGCGAAAATTGGGTAGCTAATTCCGAAAAAAGGAAGTATCGTAATTGTATTTGGATGAAAGTAGGGGGCAATGTAACTCAGTAATAAACACAATAAGGTAATTGTCGTTAGGACCTTGAAAATAACGGAGAGGATATGGAACCTTTTTTTGTTATTTTCCATTTTTACTTTGTTTAAAAAGGAAGTCTTTTTCTTGCTGTGTTAATGATTCATATCCACCTTTCGAAATCTTGTCTAAGATCTTATCGGTCTGTATTTGTTGTTCCCTCCGTTCTTGGTTATAGTCTTCATTTGATTTAAAACGACTTTTAGGCGGCTGTTTTTTACTTGTTCCAAATTTACCTTTAAAAATCGAAGCAAATCCTGTCTCTATTCGATTAAGTAGTGTGCTATTCTGAACAGATAAAACGCCGAAAATAGCGCCTCCCAGATGTGCAAAATGAGCAATGCCATCGTTTTTACCTATTCCTATAATATCTTGAATAAGAAAAAATAAGGCCACAAAATAAAGTCGAATAGAAAACCGTCCAAATAGCTGTACCTTCATATTTGGGCTATGGAATGCTACGGCTACAAATATGGCCATGATAGATCCGCTTGCGCCTACAACTAAGGCAGATTCTTTTAAAGGAAAAAATAGAGATTGAATTATAATCTCGGCTAGTCCTCCAAAAATTCCTCCAATAATATAGGTGATTAATAGTCGTTTACTATCAAAAATATCCTCGTAGATCTTTCCAGCAAAATATAAAAACACCATGTTAAACAAGAGGTGAATAAAGTCAAAATGCGAAAAAATACTTGTCAATATTCCCCAAGGATGATACAGTAACCTAGTAAAGTTTGGGTCTAATGTGAATATATGGTAAATGATGTCATCGCTAGCTCCCCCAAGTCTACCTATTGCCAGCCAAATTTGTATAAAAATAAACACGGACACATTAATAATTAGGAGACGGTGGTTCATCTTTCCTTTAAGAAGTTCATGCTTTAATTCAGATAGAAAATTTCGGTTGTTTTGCATTTTTAATAGAAATTAGCGCGATCAGTTTTTCGCCAAATTAACACTATAATTCCCCCAACAATTGCTCCTCCAATATGTGCTAAATGAGCGGTTGAATCTCCTGCGTTATTCTGAATTGCCTGGTAGATTTCTAATAACAAATAGGCTCCCACAAAGTATTTTGCTTTAATGGGAATAGCGAAATAAAGTCGAAACTCTGTGTTTGGAAATAAGATGGCAAATGCCGCTAAGACACCAAAAATGGCTCCCGATGCGCCCACCATAGGGGTGATGCATAATTTAAAGTAGTTGCTGAAATCTTGATTGATAGGATAATTATTTGTGTTAAAATAGTTTTCTAAGACATCAATTAGGGCACTTCTGTCTGTGTTTTTGATGATTGAATCAACCGCGTCCATGGGTATACGAAGCGATACTAGGTTTCCCCTTAATTCATGGATTTGGTATACGCCAATTGCATTGTGGAGCGCAAATGATCCAAGAGCACAGGCAACGTAAAAAATAAAAAATCGCTTTGGGCCCCAGAGATTTTCTAAATAGGCTCCCAACATGACAAACAACCACATATTCATTAAAATGTGAAAGAAATTGGCATGCATGAAAAAATGAGTGATTATTTGAAATGGTTCAAATTTGGGGGAATTAATATAGTGCGTGCCTAATTGAGAAATTAAATCAATCCCTTGACTTTCTAAAATTAGTGTGGCAATAAAAAACATAATGTTTAATAGCAAAATGTTTTTGGTGACTTGGGGTAAATTAGCAAACATTATTTAAATTTTAATCCGATTTCTTCGATTGTGATCGTTTTTAATATTGCTTTACCAGCAACGGTAACAGTGTGATCTGTTAATTGAAATAACTCATTCACTAATGCAATTGCTTGTTCTTGCACTTGAATTGTGGCTGTCCGTGAACTTGTTTTTGCTATAATGGATACCACTTGGTGCGCAAGATCTCCTTTATCAATTTCTTTATGCACTAATAATTGGATTAATTCGCTAAGACAAGTATCTATTAGCTCTTCGTTTATGATGGATGGAGCACTTATCAGTTGTAATTCATTTTGTACAATTTCACCTTTAAATCCAAGTTGTTCTAACAACGATTTGTTTTCTTGCCAAACTACCAGATCTTCATTAGGCAGTATTTTTATTATCGGAAACAGTAACATTTGCGCATTAATTGGGGAATTAACAAAGTCCCTCAATAATTTTTCATAATGGATACGTTCTGTTGCGCGCCGAATATGAATCACTAAGACGCCAGATTTACAATTTGTGAGTAGGTATTTGCCTCGAATTAAATAATGTGGTATTTGACTGAATTCATCATTCAAGGCTATATTTTGCTGAACGGCTTCTTCTGAATTTTTAATTGAATAAAAATTATCCCAATCTTCTTCGTTGGTTATGGCCTTGCCAAATCCTTGTTCATGAATTTTCGAAGAATTCGTTTGGTTGAAGTCCGATTTATCGAATTTATGAAAGGGGTTAAACGATGGATTGATATTTATTTGTGGTTCAATGACATCATTTTTTCTATAAGAACTTGGGATGTCAAAACTTGTCTCCAACTCAAAATCAAGGGTAGGACTAATGTTATACTTCCCCAATGCTTGTTTTGTAGCACTTAGAAGGATAGCATAAATAAATCGATCTTCTTCAAACTTTATTTCTGTCTTTGTTGGATGGATATTCACATCTATTTTACTCGGATCAATCTCTAAAAAAATAAAATAGGAAGGAAATGATTTTTCTGGAACTAATCCTTCAAAAGATTTGGTGATGGCATGGTTAAGATAGGAGTCCTTGAAATAACGATTGTTAACAAAAAAGTACTGTTCGCCTCTTGTTTTTCTTGCAATGTCTGGTTTTCCAACATACCCAGCAATTTTTATAATATCGCTTTCTTCTTCAACCGGCACTAATTTTTCATTCATCGATTTGCCAAAAATATCTGAAATCCTTTTTCGCAAAATACCTGGTTGAAGTTGATAAACTTCTTCATTGTTGTGTAGTAAAATCAGATGGCACTCAGGATGAGCCAAGGCAATACGAATAAATTCCTCTCTAATATGCCCAAATTCCACGTAATCTGACTTGAGGAAATTTCGGCGCGCAGGTACGTTAAAAAAAAGATTTTTTATTTCGAAATTACTACCGTTACTACAAACGATTTCACCTGATTTAGTTATTTTACTAGATTCTATTTCTACTAATTGACCAATTTCTTGGTCTGATTTTTTTGTTTTTAAAACGACTTGAGCAATGGCCGCAATAGATGCTAATGCTTCTCCACGAAAACCTTTTGTTTTAAGTCTAAATAAATCATCAACATGTTCTATTTTGCTAGTAGCATGACGATCAAAGCAACTTTTGCTGTCTACACTATTCATTCCGTCGCCATCATCAATGAGTTGAATAAGTGTCCTTCCAGCATCTTTAATTACGACTTTGATTGTCTTGGCATGCGCATCAATGGCATTCTCCATCAATTCCTTAACGACAGAGGAAGGGCGTTGCACTACTTCTCCAGCGGCAATTTGATTCGCAATGTGTTCGGCAAGCAATCGGATTACACTCATGAATTAGTTGATTTTATTCCGATTAGTAAATCCGAACTAATAGCTACCAATCTTGCATGAGATATAATAATAGTGTTGTTTCTGTATTGAATAATTAACGTCATAAGAGTAGTAAACAAAAATAAGGATTATCCGTGAAAATAATCCTTACTTATGAAACTTATTAATGATTCTTACAAGCGTACAATTGTACCTTTATATTCGATGTTTTCTTTGTGTTCTGGATTTGCAATGTTTACTTTCCATATATAGGCCTTATTAGCTGTTACCATCTTGCCGTTGCGCTTGTCGTAACCATCCCATGCATTGCTTGCATCACTAGATTCAAAAACTATTCCTCCATCTGAAGGGTCAATAATTATTAAGTTAAATGCGGTCTTTCTTTGCGTAAGTGCAAAAGGCATGAACGTGCTTTTGCGGGCGTCATTTGAAAAGGGATCAAAAGCATTTACAGCAAGTAAATTATAATCTTCAACAGTGTTAACCGTTTTTGTGATGGAAGCTTTACAATTAAATTCATTGCTGCATGAAACGGTTATTTGATTATCACCTTTCTTAAATAGATAAATTTCAGTCTCTTTAATGTTTGACGCGACTAACTTATTATTGAGATAAATAGCTAATGTCGTTTCATTAGACTTTATGCTAATTGGCAAGGTAGGAAGCCCGTTTAAGTAATTTAGGTCTTCAAGACTAACATCCAAACTTGGGGATTCATTCACCAATTGGTTAGTGTGTTCGTTAAATATACCTTCTGGTGACATTGTACCAATCCGATAGTGGCCTTTTTCTTTGGTAGTAACAAAAGTTACACTTTTCGCAGGTAGAATTAATTGTTGATTGCTTGGTGTAACAAGAACTAAATCAGTTGCGTTTATATTTGAAAGTGCCTTTTGATCTCCAATGCAATTGAAAGATAGGGTAGGATAAACGATACTTGAATTTACAGCCACATCATTTTCATGTTTTTGTACTGATTCTATTTGTTCGACCGTGCTAATAATTTCTTCCTTTTGAATTTCATCTACATTTAAATTTTCATTTTCATAGAAGTCTGAATTAATCGTTGGAATTTCAAAAACATTTTCTTGAATGATAGCTACCGCTTGCTTTTTAATCAAAGTAACATCTTGTTTATTAGTCGACTTTTCAATTTTAGTTGGCTTGCCCTTTTGTGAAGTGTTTTCGCCAATTTCATTCTTTTTGGTATTGCTTGTTTCTTTAGAGTTATTCCAAAGTAAAAGTGATGTAATGGAGATTAATACTACAGACCCCAAAACCCATCGCCATACTTTAACGGGGCTTTGTGCAGGAATGTTTTTATCTAATTTGTTAGTTAAACCTTTCCATGCAGACGCATCGTAGGGCAATTCATGCCCTTCAAGTGCCTGTTTGAAAAGTTCTTCTATATTTTTATTTGTCATTCTTCAATTTTTGAAAATTTAATACTTAATCTGTTTTGTAAATTAACTTTTGCCTTGGATAAATTGGATTTTGATGTCCCTTCGCTTATTCCTAGAATTTCGCTTATTTCTTTATGTGAATATTCTTCAAAAACATATAAATTAAAAACAGTTCGATAAGCTGGTGATAATTTTTGAATCTCGTCCATAGCAACTTTTGCTTTTAGTTCCATATAGATAAGATTCTCTTTTTTTTCTAATTCATTTTCAGCTAACTGTTTAAAATCATTGTCGTTGTCGGTTAGAAATGGATTCCGTTTAGCCTTTCGAATAGCATCTATTGCGGTATTAGATATAATACGCCTTAGCCACCCTTCAATCGAGCCACGGAAATCAAAATGTTCCAATTTTTCAAAGACCTTAATAAAACCATCTTGAAGAACTTCTTGTGCGCTGTCCCGATCACTTATGTATCGAAGACAAACAGACATCATTTTTCCATAATACAATTTAAAAAAGGCTTCTTGAGACCGTCTGTCGTTCCGAAGGCAACCTTCTATAATTTGTTTTATTTTGTCAATGTTCTCCAATGTGTTTCAGCTTAAAAACGTAAGGGTCTGTTTTGGGTTGCCTTATTAATAATTTACATCGAAAAAGATTTCGAAATTCACTTATTTTACGTCAAATATATTAATTTCGTACTTAATATTATTAACTAAATTTTTGAAATGAAAGTAACTGTTGTAGGAGCTGGAAATGTTGGTGCTACTTGCGCTGATGTCCTTGCTTATCGTGAAATTGCCAATGAAATAATATTGTTGGATATCAAAGAGGGATTTGCTGAGGGAAAAGCCTTAGATATTTGGCAAACGGCACCCATTAATCAGTATGATTCAAGGGTAATTGGTTCAACCAATGATTATTCTAAAACAAAGGATTCTGATGTTGTGGTAATTACTTCTGGATTACCTCGCAAGCCAGGTATGTCAAGGGATGACTTAATAGCAACCAATGCTGGAATTGTTAAAACGGTAACTGAAAACATTGTTAAGTATTCTCCCAATGCCATTATTATTGTTGTATCTAATCCCTTAGATGTAATGACTTATTGTGCTTATTTAAATGCGAAAATAGATCCCAACAAGGTTTTTGGAATGGCGGGTGTTTTAGACACGGCTCGTTACCGTGCTTTTTTAGCTACGGAGTTAAACGTTTCACCGAAAGATATTCAGGCAGTGTTGATGGGTGGACATGGTGATACTATGGTTCCACTTCCAAGATATACGACAGTAGCAGGTATTCCAGTTACTGAGTTAATTGAAGAAGAAAAATTAAATGAGATCATTGAGAGAACTAAGTTTGGTGGTGGAGAAATCGTTAAATTACTTGGTACTTCAGCATGGTATGCACCGGGAGCAGCTGCTGCTCAAATGGTGGAAGCTATTGTTCGTGATCAAAGAAGAATTTTCCCTGTTTGTGCTTGGTTACAAGGTGAGTATGGTTTCAGCAATATTTATTTAGGTGTACCAGTTATATTGGGCAAAAATGGCATCGAGAAAATTATTGAATTGGATTTGAACCAAGAAGAAAAAGTTCTCCTAGCTGAATCGGTTGAAGCCGTTAAAAGTGTAATGGATGTATTAGATGCTATGAATGCTAATGCATAATAGATATCAAGAATTAATTAAAAGCGCTTTTTAGCGCTTTTTTTTTTAATTTAATTCTACTGCACCAATATCTGGCGGATTATTTCTTGGTGAGCCATAAATATCATTCGTGACAGTTGACACTATTCCATTTGCGTTTAGTGTGGAATTAGTCGTAAATAAAAAATCTCCCTGGGCAGTATCTTCAAATAATGGATTGTCATTCCATAATATATCTTGGTAGAAGGCATCTGTGTAGATCGTTTCTGAGCGAATCAAACAATTTTTTATATCAAAATTTAAGCTTACTCCATTCATCTGAATGGTATCGATGGCAAGTTCGCTACTTAAATTTCCCGTAATAATACAATTATAGAATTTGCCTTCATTAATGGACCCAACGTTGGTTGTCCCATTAAAAAAATCGTTGTAAAAATTACTAATCCCAACGGCAGGAGCTTGCGAATTGCCATAACCAAGTAAATTACAATGATTAAAATTAAAATCACATCCTTCCAATACAATGAGGGCATGCGTGCCACATTTAGAAATTATGCAATTCTCGGCCTTGACTTTTCCTCCAGAATAAATGAAGATGCCGTACCTTGAATGGTTGAATATTTTCGTATTGCTTACTGTTAGCGTATAATTCGGGTTGGCGTTATCGTTTGAATAGACATGAATTCCGGAGGTTCCATTTTTAATTATCGCATAGTTGATGGTGGATTCTTTGGCCTCATGAAAGTATATTCCATAATATTGTCCTTCTACATCTTGATACATTTGTTCGAGTCGATCGCCTTTAAAAACAACTTCGTTACCCAAATTTCCTTCCACATGCAAGGTAGATTTATAGACATATAACAAGGAATTTTTGTGTAAATGTATTTGTGTCCCCGCTGGGATTGTTAATGTTTTAGCTGAATCTACGGCTGCATATCCATAAATAACATGTGGTTTATCGTTTGCCCATGTTCCTTCGTTGAGGTCCTTGTAATGAAAATAAGCATCTTGACCCCAAACAGCTAATTTTACAAATTGATCGACGCCGTTTGTCCGAAATCGAATAGAGTCCTCAATAATCAATGGAAGTGTTTGTCCATTGGTAGTTAAGGTTACTTCAACAAAGGCGAAAAGACTGTCATTACCCAATATCTTGGTGTCTTTAATTATGTTTTGACTTATCCCATCAACATTCATTCTGAAAAAAGAATTGGCTCCACCCATTAATTCAATCTCTTCAATGACAAGCGTTTTATTTTCGTTGTTATAGATCTTAAATTGTTGCGTAGTTGATCCAATAGTGGTAAAAACGGTGTCAAAAACCAAGGTGTCTAAGGAAAAACTCAAGTGTTTTTTTGAAAACGAATTATTTTTCCCACAACTTGAAGTAAGGGATAGTAATCCGAGCACGAAACTAAAAAGAATGAAGGGGATTAGATTATTTTTCATGGTTCTTCAAGGGGCAAATTTACGTATTATTAGGGTTTTAATAAACAATTCGTTTTTCTTTTTATTGTTCAATTTTCAATCAATAATAAATAGATACCTTTATTCTTTAATTAAAAAACTAAGTTACTTTGAACCTTCTTGCATTAGAGTTGTAATTGGAAAAAAAAAATACCATGAAAACTTTGATTTTTTCTATTTCGTTTTTTCAAGTTGCGATCCTATTTTCACAACCTCCAGAAGAAAATAAGGTGATAAATTCATCATTCAATTCTAATTCATCCATTCCAATAATAGTAACGGATTCCATTCAATTGGAAAATTTGAATGAGGTAGAAATAATTAGCACAAAAAAACCAAGTAAAAATAGGGAGGCTGTCTCCAATTCAAAGCAGGAAATTAAATCTATTAGTACTACTTCCGATAAATTTATCCAGAAAAAGAAGGAGGCATCAAGTCAGTCAAACTCTCGATCTGCCGATGCCCCATTGCAAGAAAAAATGGATGAAGATGTGCAATTATTAAAGGAAGAAGACCCGAATTCTTTTGAGTATAATTTATTCTATTACATTTCGGGTAATTATAACGTTGAACGTGAAACCGAATTAAGTAAAGCGGAGCAATTGGCTCCATTAGACCCAACAGTATTGTCACAATGTGTAGGAAATGCAATGGTGAAAAATGATTCCGCAGGAACAATTAACTATTTGGAAAAATTACAAGTCAATAACTTACTTTCTGAAGAAGTTATCTCATACGCAAAAGATTTGCTACTCTCTGCCGCAGAAGATCAGGTATTGATCACCCATGGGTTTTTTGATTCGTATGGTGTTGCCTATCAGCAATACATTAACAAATTTCATTCTGAACTAACTACGATTTCGTTGGATCTTATGCAAAGTGAATCGTATCGCTATCATTTGGCTAAGCAGGGATTTCTACTCCCGAAGAGCAATACAATAAACACGAGTTATTTAGCTTCTTTTTGTAATTTGAATAGTGACAAAAACATCGCTTTGTCTATGACATTACCAAGAGAATATTTATCCCCGATAAAAGAGTTTTTATTTCCAATTGGATTGGTTTTTGAATACCGACAAAATAATAAGTTATCTAAAGATGATTTAGTGTCGCGCAATGAAAAATTATGGAATCAAACATTAGAAAAACGAAACATGAATCAATTTCAATCCACAGAAAGCAATAATTTATCATCTAACTATTTACCCATGTTATTTTTTCTAAAAGCGGAGTATGCATCGTTAGGTGATGAATTGAAATTGGAGTGGGTACAGAAGGAGATGGAACTTACGGCACGGAAATCTGGAAAACAAAGCTTTATCAAAAAACATTAAGATGATATTACTTAAAAAAAAGTATGATTCTATTGCCGATGAAGAATTGATGGCCTTGCTATCAAAAGGGGATAAGCGTGCGTTTGATGAGTTATATCATAGGTATTCGGGTGTTTTGTTTGGGTATTTTAATAAAATGCTTTGGCGTGATCGCGAAAAAGCGGAAGATTTAGTCCACGATATTTTTGCAAAAATTATTGTCTCGCCGCAATCTTTTGATGTAACTCGCTCTTTTAAAACGTGGTTGTTCGCTGTAGCATGTAATATGTGCAAAAATGAATATAAGCGGAAAGAAGTGAGGAAAAATACTTCGATAGGGATTGACAATCACATTTCGATTAAAAGTGATGTGAATGTTTTTAATGAAGTACAAGATAAAATATTTATGTCCGCATTTGACAAAAGCTTGATCCAATTGGATGAAAAACACCGTGATGTTTTTTCTCTACGGCATCTTCAAGGATTCTCCCTTAAGGAAATTGCAGATGTGTTGGAAATCAATGAGGGGACTGTCAAATCTCGCTTGTTTTATGCGACAAAGCAATTGGCAGAAAAATTAAAGGAATATCAAGTGGTATTAAGTCATTAAAAATAAAAAAAATGGATGCTCAATTAGAAAATTGTATTAAATCGAAATCTTATGGGGAACTTACTAGTGCAGAAAGTGCTGCTTTGTCGATTTATTGTACGAACGAGGATGAATTTAATTTATTAAAGGAAATCTATAATTCCAATGACTTACAGGATGATGTTAATGTAATGCCTAACGAGTCGGTAAAGATGAAATTAGATCAGCTTTTTGAAGAAAATTATGCTGCAACTTTGGATAGTCGTTTTGCTATAAAAACGAAGCGCTTTTATCAGAAACCGTTATATTATTTAGCAGCTGCAAGTGTGGTTCTCGCCGTTTCTTTACTATTTATCGATTTTAATTCAACTCAAATCACCCAAGTGAAAACGGGTCGTACTATTCCAGTAAAAAAGGAAAAGGTGAAGGAAATCAAAGTAATTGTACCAGAGGACAAAACTTTATTAGCGAAAAATATAATCCCTAAACCTGCTCCTCGTGTGTTTAAAAATGAAAAGCTTCTAGTTTTGACGCCAGAGATAGAAGAAGCAATCGCTTATGAAGATGTTAATGAAATCACTTCTTTTTCATTTCAATCCGATAATAAAGGAACTTATGATGACGATGTCGTAGCTGATTTTGACAGTGATATAACTAAGGAACGTTCAGATAGGAATAGTTCGCCACTTCTTGAAATACCTGAAATGTTGGAGGTCTTATTTACCGCTTACTAAACAGATTTCCTTAAGACGAAATGTTCTTTGTGTTTAGTTTCTTGTCTAATTAATAGCCCCATTTTAAAAAAATCAATCGTTAGGTGGTATTGTTTATCACTGCATATTTTTTTCCATGCACTAAACATATCATTGCTCCAACGAATGTCATCCAATATAAAAATGGTGTCGTTATGCGTGTTTTTTTCAAGTAATCTTAAATACTCAATTAAACTATTTCCATCATGATGCCCGTCGATAAACACAAGGTCAAATAATTCTTTATTTGGCACTTTAAAATAATCTTGAAACGTGGAATTCTTCACATGAATTTGATCATTTAGACGGTGTTTTTCGATAATTTCTTTCCCTTTATTGTAGGTTGCGTTACAGCCTTCTATGCTAATTATTTCTGCCTTTGGGTTTCCCCAATGCATGTGTATAGTCCCCGTTCCTAGAGAAGTTCCCAACTCTAAGATCTTCATGGGTTCATAGGCATGCATGATTCTATATAATAATTCGCCGTATTTTTTTTGAGTTGAATTCGTTGAAAAGATTTGTTGTACGGTTCTTTGTTTCCCTAATTTTTTAGAGCCGGCTCCAAATTCTTGAAATTCGATGCTTGTATTATCTGATTTTAATTCAGCAAATAGAGCTTTTTGACGATCTTTTATCCCTGATGAAATTGGCATACTAAGAACTTTATCCATTAAGTTGTAAACAAATGGAGAATGTATTCCTTGCCTTCCTTGGGCATTCAAGCTATATTTTATAAATTCGAACCCTATATTCATTCAGCAAAGAAAAGAAATCGTTTTTAAATGACCGAAAACCAAGTTAAATTAATAAAAAATCAACGTGATAAAATTTTTTATGAGGCAGTAAGTTTGTCAATCATAAAGCCTTGTACGCTTGGTGATGGCATACTACATCTTTCTTCTGAAGAGTTTTTAGCGTATAAAGATAAATTTGACAAGGGGAATCATCGGGTATGTGTGTTTATTCCTGCTTCTGGCTCAGGTTCTAGAATGTTCGAGTTTGTTCGTGATTACTTATACAATCCTTCAGAAAGGACGCGTGGGCTAATTGAAAAATTGTTTAGTCAGATTTCGGATTTCGCTTTCTACCAATTGCTTTCTCAGGAAATAAAGGAACAGATAGTCGCTGGAGAGATTGATTGGCGTTTTTTATTATCGTTTTTAATGGATAAGGAAGGATTGAATTATGGAGAATTACCTAAAGGATTATTTCCATTTCATCGTTATGATACCGATGTGAGAAGTGCGATTTCAGAGCATATTCAGCAATCCACCTTAATCAATGCCGCAGCTATCGCATTTCATTTTACCATTCAGAAACGTTTTGAGGATTCAATATGTACTGAAATAAATAAAATTGAAAATGAGACGCTCCAGAAGTTTAATGTTACCTATTCCGAACAAGACGAAAGTTCTAATTCCTTTGTATTTAATGTTAATAAGGAACCCATAAAAGATGAGCATGGCAACTTTGTTAAGCGACCGGCTGGCCATGGTGCTTTGCTTTCAAATTTATCTGCTATAGATAGTTCTCTTATTTTTATTAAAAACATTGATAATATTCAGCATTTTTCTAAATCTTCCGTTTCAATTTTGACATGGAGTGCTTTGGCGGGACTGTTGCTTGAAATTCGTGCGGCTTTAAAATCTCTGGCAGAAAATCCACTATTTGAACATTTAGTTACGATAAATGACAAGTATGGCTTATACACTGATTCAGAGTTATCCATGAATAAGGAACCTTCACAATTTTTGACTTTGATTAATCGCCCTATACGTGTTTGTGGTATGGTTAAGAATGAAGGATATCCGGGAGGAGGACCTTTTATGGTCGAAAAAAATGAAATTGTCACAAAGCAAATCATTGAAAAGGCTCAAGTAATTGATAATGCCGATGAAAACATATTGTTTTCAAGCACGCATTTTAATCCTGTAATGATGGTGGTTTGCAAGAAAGATTTGAATGATATGGATATTCCACTGTCTGAATTTGTTGATGATAATGCTTTTCTGAAAATATCAAAATCGGTGCAAAACGAAGAAATTAGTTTCCTTGAATTACCAGGTTTGTGGAATGGCAGCATGTATTTTTGGAATTCAGTATTTGTTGAGATCCCCAATGAAACATTTAGTCCTGTCAAGTCAGCATTGGATTTATTGAGTCCTTTACATTTGGGCTAGGTTATTTATTCCGTATAGCTTTAAATTTTTTATTGGGAGAACCTGTAATGACAATAAATTTTGAAGCAATTACATCCTGCTTCGTAATTCCTGTAACTAATATCGAATCGTTTATTTCTCGAATTATTTTAATCGTTTTATGTTGTATCATACCATTGCTTAGAAGGCAAACTTTGTTCCCTGACACCGCGTTGTGTGGTAACATATAGCCAGTGATTTTCTCCTTTTCATTTAAGTAAGCCATTACATTTAATGGCATTATCCCATTTTCTTTCTTTGCCATTTTATAGTATAAAGGCGTAATTTCAGGAGTTTTGATGTCTGCTTGACCTATTTTTGTGAATGTAGCTTTTCCATAAAATGTTTCATTTGATTTAAGATTGATTTCTTTGGCACTCACATACTTGTTCACATGCTTTGTTTCTACATATACAACCAACTCAGGAGTACTCTCTTTCACTAGGGTAGCGACTGTTTTTCCTTTTTCAATATAAGCGCCAAGCTGATAATTAACAGCTATAATTTTACCATCGAAGGGTGCCGTGTAAAAGTATTTTTTCATATTGTTTTCAAGTGTTTTAATGGCATAATAAGATGCCGTCAAACCTAATTCAGCCATGAAAATTCGTTCTTCATTTGATGAAAATGTGGGAAGCAAAGGAATTTTTGAACTTGGTGTTATTTTTTCAAGAAACGCGTACCATTTGGCTTTTTCTTGCGGAAATCTATTTTCAATTTGTGAAAAGACATCCCCGAACTCTCTAATTAATAACTGCTTTTTCTCTGTAAGCATATAATAGGCTGCATCAGAACTTAATACGCACAATAGATCATTTGCTTTAAATGTTTGCCCAACCCGCCATTCTTTGTCTCCAGCTAATAAATTTCCTGAAACTTCAAAAATTATATTGCTTGTATAATTGGGTTCTTGGTATGCCGGTGACGAAAACGGAATGTTTCGTTCTTGAAAGCTAGCTTGAATACATTCGATTGAAGTGACTTTATCATTTTTTTGAACGGTGGCGCTAGTCTGTTTGGGTTTTACAATCATCCAAATGATTCCATTACACACGATCACAGCAACTATTAAAATAATACACCTTAAATTTTTCATAAACGAAACTATGTGTAAATTTACAAGAAACTAGCAAATGAAATATAGTTCCATTTATTTGGTCCTTTTATTTACCTTTTTTTCTTTCAATAGATTAAATTCCCAATTTCAATTTTCTTATAACGATTCTATATCGGTTAGCAAATTTGGAGCTGCTTTAGCGTTTCCTTGGGCAGGTGGATTAAATTATGTGCAGGTATCTGACCTAGACATCGATTACGATGGCGATAAGGATTTATTTATATTTGATCGAAGTAACAATCAAATTCGCGTTTTTAGACACGATGTTCTAGGAGCCAATCATTCTTATTCGTTTTTGGCAGATAGCCGTAATTTGTTTCCACCTGACTTGCGTTATCGTGTTATTATGATGGATTACAACGGTGATGGGAAGAATGATCTATTTACCTACGGAATAGGAGGGGTAATGGTCTATAAGAACACGGGCAATTCTATTTCAGGCTTAGCATGGACCTTAGAAAAAAACTTGCTTTACTCTAATTATTGGGGAACCATGTTGAATTTATACGTAAGTTCTAGCGATATCCCTGCTATTGTTGATGTTGATCTTGATGGGGATTTGGATATCCTAACATACCATATTGGCGGCGAGCATGTTCAATACCATCAGAATCAAAGCATGGATTTATATGGGCACGCTGATTCATTAGAATTTATTTTAAAAAACGAATGTTGGGGTGGTTTCCGGGAAGATGTAACATCCAATTCAATAGTATTAAATGATCAAGATTCCCCTTGTATTGCTGGAAACGTTCCTAATCCTGAATCACCCATCATTAACAAGCCAAGTGCGGATGATTCAAAAGCACATTCGGGCTCAACGCTATTGGCTATTGATATAGATGGAAGCGGTGTAAAAGATTTAATTATTGGCGATGTTTCGTATCCTACTATGAATTTATTGATAAATGGTGGTGCCCTTCCAAATACCAATTCGTTAATCGTATCCGTTGACCCTGCATTTCCTAGTAATAGTGTGAATGTAAACATGCAATTATTTCCTGCAGCGTATTCTGTCGATGTTGATTTTGATGGAATCAAAGATTTATTAGTTGCCCCCAATGCACGTGGAGTATCTGAAAATGAGCAAAGTGTTCTTTATTATAAAAATACGGGTTCAAATTCAGTAAGTAATTTTGTGTATCAAACAAAATCCTTCTTACAAGAGGAGATGATAGAGCATGGTACCGGATCCATTCCTGTTTTTGCAGATGTGACCGGAGATGGTTTGTTGGATATGTTTGTTTGCAATTTCTTTGCTTATAAGCCCACGCTATTAAAAGAAAGTAGAATTGCTTATTACAAAAATACAGGCACGCTTTCACAGCCAGTATTTACGTTTATCGACGATGATTTTTTGAATTTGTCGCAGGCAAATTATGGTTTGCGAATGATTGCCAGTTTTGGTGACCTTGATGGTGATTCAAAGCCGGATCTTATCTTGGGTTTAGAAGATGGAAGTTTGGTCTATCGTAAAAATATAAGTACTGGTTCTAATCCTTTATTTGGAAATGCGGTAACGTCTTATCCTGCTAATAATGGAATTCCCATTAATGTAGGTCAATATGCGGCGCCACAACTTTTCGATTACAATAGGGACGGAAAGTTGGATTTATTAATCGGGGAAAAAACTGGTGAAATAGTCTATTATGAAAATATCGGCAGCACTTCTGTACCATCATTTCAATTGATGACGAGTATACTGGGAAATGTTGATGTGTCTACCATGAGTCCTGATGGCTTGCCATACCCTCATTTCTTCCTTCATGACGATACTACTTATTTATTGGTGGGTAATTATGAAGGCCAAGTGCGCTTTTATGATAGCATTGATGTAAGCACCAATGGTAATTTTCATCTTCGCGAGGCTAATTTTTTAGGATTAGACATTGGCGCTTATAGCGCTTGTTCGGTGAATGATATCGATAATGATGGAAGTTTAGATTTATTTGTTGGGCAAGATTTAGGAGGTGTTTTTCATTTAGAACACGATGCAAACAGTAATCTTGGAATTGATGAGCAGGAGGAATCGGTAGGGTTTTTTATACATCCTAATCCAACGAGTGGTTTGTTTTGCATTGAAAGCAGCAAAATTGGAAGTATAATTACTATTATGGATAATTTTGGCCGCCTCTGTCAAACTCTTGTACTTGATAAAAACACCACATGGATTGATTTATCGTCCTTATCGAATGGTATTTATTTCTTAAAAATGCAAGGAGATATTAATGTGGTAAGATTGGTAAAGTTTTAGCGCACAATAAATTCGAACATCTTTTCACCTTCGATATTTCCTGAAAGAAGATCTCCAATAGCTACAGGTCCGACACCTGAAGGAGTGCCAGTAAAGATTAAGTCACCTATTTTTAAGGTAATATATTTTGATACATGGGCAATTACTTGGTCGATATGAAAAAGCATTTCATTGGAATTACTTTTTTGTTTCAGTACCCCATTTTGAAAAAACTCAAAATTTATGGGTTGATTCAGACTTGCGATATCCAGCCATTTTTCAGAGATAGCAGCACTATTATCGAATGATTTTGATTTCTCCCAAGGAAGTCCATTTTTTTTACACTCGCTTTGTAAGTCTCGTGCAGTAAAATCAATTCCTAATCCAATTTGTTGGTAATATTTGCTTGCAAATTCTTGATCGATGCATTTCCCTACTTTACTAATTTTAACCACCAATTCACATTCATAATGCAAGTCGTTTGTAAATGTTGGATAATAGAAATCTTTTTCTTTTAATAATGCCGTGTCGGGCTTCATGAAAAAAACGGGTTCTTTTGGTACTTCAGCTCCCATCTCTTTAGCATGTTCGCTGTAATTTCTACCAATACAAATAATTTTCATTTTGTATTAAATTTATTCGCCAAGGAATTTATCTGATGGGAAAGGTCTTCTTGTTTTTTTTGTTCTTTCTCCAATTTTATCTTTTCCATTTCTTTTCGAAGACACATCTTGGTGTGATTCGTAAAATCAGCCTCGAGCATCCAGCCATAATAACCAGGTTCAGAGGTGTTTACTTGTTGAATTGTTTTTCCTTTGTGCTTACCAAAATTATAGATGGTTTCGCCTTTTTCGTTTTTTGCTAAACGACCCGCATAATCGACCATTTCAAAACTACTATTTCTCGAAAAGTTCGACAAGAAATTCACATCCGGCTCGAGTTGTTCGTATCGTTCTAGTTGCGCTTTAAGCACCTCCCAGGTAACTCTAGTGTCGAATAATGCATTATGTGCATTTGCCATAGGTTTACCCGTATAAAACAAGCACGCGGCAGATAAAGTACGCTGTTCCATCTTGTGAAAAATATTCTGAATATCTACAAACGCCTTATTGGAAAAATCAGCATCAACACCTACACGAATAAGTTCTTCTACTAATACGGGAATGTCAAATTTATTTGAATTGAATCCTGCTAAATCAGCATCTCCAATAAATTCCATGATAGCGGGGGCGAGTTCTCGTAATGTCCGGGCTTGCTTTGCCATTTCATTTGTTATACCATGGATTTCACAAATTTCTTGTGGGATTTCCATTTCTGGATTTACTATTTCATTGTATTCTAATTCGCTACCATCTGGGTGGATTTTGATGATTGCTATTTGTACAATTCTGTCTTTTGTGATTTGTATACCTGTCGTTTCAAGGTCAAAAACACAAAGTGGGCGTTTTAATTTTAGTTTCATGATATAGTATAGATAAAAAAAGTCCCCATGTTAGACAGGGGGACTTTAAAAAGTACTTGAAACGATTATTTGATAATTATAAATTCAGTTCTTCTATTTTGTATATGCATCTTATCAGTACATGGCTTGCCATCTGTACAGTCGTTTAATAATTTTTCTTCGCCGTATCCTTTCGCTGTGATTCTATCCGGATTAACAATTTTAGATTTGATGTAAGAAACCGCTGTTTTGGCTCTCATTTCGGAAAGTCTTTGGTTGTATCCAGCACCACCTCTGCTATCTGTATGAGAAGCAATTTCAATTTTAAGCGTTGGATTATCATTCATTATTTTAATAACCTCCACTAATTTATTTTTAGAATAATCTGTTAAATTATGTTTGTTGTATTCATAATTAACAAAATAAGGACCTAAGAATCCACGAGCAGTACCTTCCAAAATAAAATTGACATTAATGACAGAATCAAATAAAAGATCACTTTTCACATCAATGGATTGTGCTAAATAACCGTCAGCACTCGCCATTATTTGTCCTTTTATTGATGATTCAAATTCATAATCCTTCAAGATTTCGGAAGAATATTTTCCATTTGCAGCTGTGATTTTATTTTCGATATTTCCATCTATCGTTAACTTAATAGTTGCATTTGCAATGGCTTGTCCTGATTCTTTATCAGTAGCAATTCCATTGATATGGTATTTAGGAAATGGAATGATTTTTTGATTAGCATCATCGATCAATACGCGTTTAGTAATTACTTGGTAAGCGACATCACAATTGGTAGAAAACTTATTTCTGTATGGATTTTTTGTGGCTGAGCTATAGAAATAAGCTAATTCATATTCCTTACATTTTTCTAATTTGCTTACAAATACACCATCCCTCATTCTAGGCGTAATTACCTGTTCTGTGTTGTCAGAACAATTACTACATTTCAATGTAATATATGAGCCTTCAGGAATTGCTAATCCTTTAGGATTAATAATTCTACCATCAAGAAAAGCTACATTTTCTACTTGATTCTGAGCGTATTCAATACTGTAGATGTCAAACATTCCAAGTCCACCTTTTCGGTTTGAAGAAACGTATGCTTCTTTTCCATCAGCGGTATGTGAAAAATAGATATCATCAGCGGGTGAATTAAATGGATAGCCAATATTTTTTGCTTTGGACCACATGCCATTTTCGTCTCGAATCGACATAAAAATATCGAAGCCTCCCATACTTGAAGTGTCATTACTTGCAAAATAAAGTACATTATTATCCAAGCCAACAAAGGGAGTTTCTTCATCATTGGGTGTATTAATCATACCCCCCATATTTTGAGCTTGACCCCATGCACCATTTTTCTTTTCGATAAAATATATATCTCGTTTTCCTTTCCCGCCTGCTGCATTAGAAACAAAAAACGCCATGTTTCCGTCAGGTGAAACTGAATAATGAGTATACCAAGGTAGTACTTTAGCTTTTTCATCAACTGTCAATGGTGGCTTAATCGCTGTAATTGCGCTGTAGGCATTGTCTTTAAATTCAGAGGAAAACAAGTAATTTCCTGAGTTGGAGTAAACATAAGTCATTCGTTCATCAGAAGAAATATTGGAAAGTTCCTCAGCAACTAAAGGCTTCGATAAGGGTAAAACAACTAAAGGCGACCACACGTTATTCTTATTTCTTGAGGTATAATAGATATCGTCAGGATAAGTATTATACATCACTTCTTTTCCTGATTCGGAAGATTTATCTTCCCAAGGACGTTGAGATGAAAAATACAACGCATTACCTTCCAACGAAACTTGTGGGTTCATATCTGAAAAAGCTGTGTTTATGTTTCCGCCCATTGCAGATGGGACATTTCCAACTGGATTAGCACTTAATCTTTTTGCAACGCCACATTGTTTGATTCTAATTTTTGCTTCAGCTACTAACTCAGATTGATTCGTAGATTTCTCAATAAACTTATTGTAATTTTCAATTGCTTTATCGTATTGCATGTCCATGTGAAGAGCTCTTCCCAAATGATAGAAGGCATCTACTGAAGCATTTTGTTCAGATGTTGAGTATAAATCATAATTGACACTTACCTTTTTTACAGCCTTCATTAAATGAGTAATTGCCGTTTCATGGTTTAGGTTCATTTCTAATAAAATATACCCTTTTCTGTAATTATAATTCGCGTTATCCTTGCTGTAAGTCAGTAATTTATCTGCAACTAGGTTGGCAAAATGAAAGAAGTTTTCTTGCATAAATCGAGAGTTTTCTCCAATTAGATCCTTTTCGGATGCCCCATTAATCATGTTTTTCACTTCTGCTTCAGTTAATTGAGCAACTGCGGAATAACTTAACATTAATGGTAAAAAAAGTAATAATATTCTTTTCATTTTCAAATATTTAAGCATAAAGTTAATTAATAATTTTGAGATATATCGAAGCTCTCTAAATAATCTGCCACTCTGCGAACAAATTGGCCTCCAAGCGCACCATCAACAACTCGGTGATCATAAGAGTGAGAGAGAAACATTTTATGGCGAATCCCAATAAAATCACCTTCTGGAGTTTCAATTACTGCAGGTATTTTTCGTATTGCTCCCACGGCCATTATTGCCACTTGCGGCTGATTAATTATGGGCGTTCCCATTACATTTCCAAAAGAACCAACATTCGTCATTGTGTAGGTTCCACCGGATGTGTCATCTGGCTTTAACTTGTTGTTTCGGGCATTATTTGCTAACTCATTCACTGCTTTTGTTAAGCCTAAAAGATTGAGTCGATCCGCATTTTTTATTACTGGAACAATTAAATTCCCAGAAGGAAGCGCCGTTGCCATTCCAATATTAATCGCACTTTTCTTAATAATTGTTGTCCCAACTACTGAAACATTTATCATGGGAAAATCTTTGATTGCTTTTACAATTGCTTCAATAAAAATAGGGGTGAAAGTGATGTTTTGGCCATAAGTGTCAAAAAACTTACTTTTCACTTTATTTCGCCAATTTACAATGTTTGTAACATCTGCCTCCACAAAGGAGGTGACATGTGGAGAAACATGTTTCGACATAACCATGTGATCTGCGATTAATTTTCGCATGCGATCCATTTCAATAATTTGGTCTTCACCACTTGCTATTGCTATTGGAGCAACGATTTTTGTTTCGGGAATTGCAGCAGCAGTAGTAGGAGCAACAGCAACAGGTGATGTTGTTACTGCAGGATTAGTTGTTTTATTTTCAAGAAATGCTAGTATATCTTTTTTAGTAACTCGACCGTCTTGTCCAGTTCCTGAAATAGTATTTAGTTGTTCAAGACTTACAGCCTCTTTCTGAGCAATGCTTTTAACCAATGGTGAAAAGAATTTACCCTGTCCTTGTGGTATATTTAGTTGCATCACTTCATGGTTCGAAGGCGCCGCTATTGTTTCAACTATTGGTGAAGTAGCTGCTGAATTTGAAGGAGTAATTTCAGCGATGTTGTCTTTTGCTAAAGTATTAGTTGCATTGTCTGAAGGTCCATCGGTTGAAATTATTGCAATTACGTCGCCAACTTGTGCTACTTGATCTTTTTCAAATAAACATTTAATTAAGGTTCCTGCGACTTCAGAAGGAAGTTCATTATCCACTTTATCGGTGGCGACTTCAACCAAAGGCTCGTCCATCGCTATTTTGTCTCCCGGGTTTTTCAACCAATTTGTAATGGTCGCTTCGGTAACACTTTCCCCCATTTTTGGTAGCCTGATTTCTATTTCAGCCATTTTATCATATTTTAAGGTTCCAAAATTAGGCAAAAAATCTAAGGAAATCAAAGATTAGGTAGTTCTTCGATCTAATTTTCTCCAATGTTTAGCAATTAATTTTAGGTCTTTCAAAAGGGTATAATCTCTTGAATAAATTAAATTTACTTTGTCGATATTAGAAGGACTTATGGTATCAAAGTCGTCCATAAAATTTAACAGGCCTTTTTTCAATTGAGGCAGTTGGGCATCATTCTTTTTTTCATTTTCGCAAAAACCAACCAATGTTTTATTTGCAAATAGGACATCCAGAAGGTTCGCGAAGAAATCTTTTTTATGCTTAAACCAAAATGAAATGATAGGAAATGCAATTATCAAGAGCGTTGAAACAACCACATCCACTAATCTTTTTGACCGCAAACTACCTGGATTATTCAAGGCATTTAGGTTAAGCACATACATTTCTCCTCCGGTATCAATGGAATTACTTCCAATTATAAATTCTGCATCAGGTTGTGCTATTTTGTAATCAATATCAATTTTCTTGATGGAAGTCATTAGTTCGATAATTTTTCCTGCGGCGACATTTTTAGCACAAAAAATCACTTCGTCTATGTTGTTATCGGCAATAATTTGTTCAATTTGTCTGATGTCGCCAATTGATCCTGCGAAGGATTCTTTTATTGCTAAAGGATAAATTACATCAATTGAGGGAAAGTTTTGTTCGACAATTCCTTTTACGCGTTGATATTCATCTTCATCCCCAACAACTAAAAAACGTCTTTTATTAGAACGATTTAGTGTGAATCGTTTACCTGAAAATAAATTGGAAAGCGCTCTATTTAATAAATTCCAACCGAAAACCCAGGCGGCTCCTATTAAAATATACAGTCTTGAAAATTGCAATTCTTTGGGAAGTAGGGCATATAATCCAAGAATGATAAAAGTCCCAATGAGCACTGCTTTAATTTGTTTGATAAATTTTATGGGTTCATCGAACGCCCCCCAAACTAGGTAGTTCAGCGACCAAATCAAATAATACATGGGAATTAAGAAATAATAGGCTTCATTTGGAAAAGTAATATCTCTCATTCTCCACTGATTGGTCAGTGCAAAGAGACCGGAAAGAATGACTGCCGCATTGAATAATTTAGGGGCAAGGAAAGTAATTACACGTTTTGAAATTTCAATACTTGCTCTTAGGTAAATGGCACTATTAATAGCAACTGAGAAGAGGAACGCATTGTTTCCTCTGAAATGTTTTTTTGCAAAAATGATCATGGCTCTGTAGAAGACAAAAACATAATTAACCGAACTTTTTTTAGTGCTTTCGCCCTTGTAATGAATGATGGTTGTATCAGGGAAATAAAGGTTTTTGTATCCTGATTTAATTATGCGATAAGATAAATCAATGTCTTCGCCATACATGAAAAAGTCTTCGTCTAGCAGTCCAATTTCATCCAGTACTTTTTTGCGCATGCACATAAAAGCGCCACTTAAGATCTCAATTTCATTTTCTTCAAATTCATTTAAATAACTTAAATGATACCGCCCAAATTTCTTTGATTTTTTAAAAAGGGAAGAAAGTCCAAATATTTTATAGAATGCTACGATAGGCGTTGGTAATCCTCGCTTTGATTCCGGTAAAAAATTTCCTTTTCCGTCCACCATTCTAACACCGAGTCCACCGAAAGTGTCATCTGCATCCATTCGTGTAACAATCTTTGTTAATGTTTGCTCTTCTATTACCGTATCTGGATTTAACAAAAGCACATACTTTCCCTGGCTCAGTTTTATTCCTTGATTGTTGGCTCTTGAGAAACCAACATTTTCTTTGTTTTCGATTAATTGAACGTCTTGAAATTTAAGTTTTAACATTTCGATTGACCCATCCGAACTATTGTTATCCACGACAATTATTTCAGTCCTTACCTGTTGGCTTGCTTTAATTACTGAATTCAGGCACTGTTCTAGAAAGTACTCAACGTTGTAATTAACGATAACAATAGATAGGTCTAAATCGGTGGATGTTTTTATACTCATTTTACAGCGATACAGGAAATTTCGATCATGGCATCCAGTGGAAGTCTAGCTATTTCTACGGTTTCTCGTGCTGGTGGCATCGCATCAAAATAGGTCGCATACACGGCATTCATTTTTTGAAAGTCATTGAAGTCAAACATAAAAATAGTGCATTTAACCACATTTTCAAAGGTGAAACCCGCTTCTGATAAAAGAGATTGTATGTTTTGCATTACTTGGTGCGTTGCCGCTTCAATGTTTTCAGTTACTAAGTTCCCGGAAACTGGATTAATGGGAACTTGTCCACTAATATATAAGGTGTCATTCACTAATATTGCTGGTGAATACGGTCCGATGGGTGGAGGAGCGCCGGGAATACTAAATGATTTCTTTGTCATAAATATTGGATTAAAAATAATAATTAAGAGCTTTAATCTCTTTCGTACTTTTGCAAAGTAAAAACAAAAGTAGAAGATGCATGTATTATTAGTTGATTTTTATGATTCATTTACCTACAATATTCAACATTATTTAGTCAATATTGGGTGTAAGGTTGATGTAATTCGCGAAGATGAGCTAGATGTTTCTAGTGTTTATGATTATGATTGCGTGGTTTTGTCGCCTGGACCAGGATTGCCATCTGAGAAAAAAAACATGTTTTCTATCATAACACTATGTCGCAATAGCCTACCAATTCTAGGGATATGCTTAGGAATGCAAGCTATTTCTGAAGTCTTGGGGGGTGTTTTGGTAAATCAAAACGAAGTCATGCATGGACGAAAGGTTCAAGTTGATGTATTAAAAAAAGGGGTGCTTTTTAATGATCTTCCAGAAAAGATCAATGTGGGACTTTATCATAGCTGGAAAGTGGAAGGGTTGGAGGAGCAATTTATTACTGCTAAGTCTGGCACTGGTGTAATTATGGCGATTGAAAGCATTGATGAATACTTGTTTGGCGTACAATTTCACCCCGAATCTATTTTAACAGAGCATGGTGAGCAGCTGCTTGCTAATTTTATACAATTTGTAAAAAATATTAAATCTGTTTAAAGTACAAGTCACTATTGCTTATCGATTTAGCCTAATTAATTTTTCGCTAGTTGATTTTTGATCGCTTTCTTCCCTTAGATAAGCAGCATATTATTTATTTTTGTTCTCAATTCTCACCAAGGATTAACTCATTATTCTAAATTGTTGTGAACAAGATAATTTGTTTTTTGTTGTAATTATTTAAATGTCAATCAAATGAAATTTTTTTACACCCTTTTTTTTCTTCTCTTAGCGCTTACTTCTTTTTCTCAAAATGGATTAGTGCGTGGTCATGTATACAACGCTGCCAACAATGAAGCAATTGCTTTAGGGAAAATTACCATTATCGATTTACAAAAAGGCGCCATTACCAAGGAAGATGGTTCGTATGAGATAGTTGGCATTGCACCTGGTATCTATTCTTTTAAAGCTTCGTGTCCCGGGTTTAAAGATCAAATAATCAATGAGATTACAGTTACCAATGCTCGCTCTATCGAATTGGATTTTAATCTAGACTTT
>Ga0214919_10002291_pt1 | contig 30250 bp, 60 predicted proteins | sample LL1503_MetaG_FD_177994 | JGI IMG/M metagenome (GOLD analysis project Ga0214919, IMG submission 177994) | Freshwater microbial communities from Lake Lanier, Atlanta, Georgia, United States - LL-1503 | ecosystem: Environmental > Aquatic > Freshwater > Lake | place: USA: Georgia | collected... | reverse complement strand
AAAACATAAAGATATAGATTGGGTTAAAATAGCAGCAATTAAAATATATCATACATTAAAAGAAATTGAATTTCCATCCTCCCCGCAGTAACGCAAAAGCTAAGAGATATTGATTCAATATAGAACTTGCAAATCCGATGGTAAAATATTAAATAAAAGTTATGTATCAAGCAATTCATTATTCATTTGAAGATTACACTTATTATCTACGTGATGATAAGTTGGGTTGGCAAAACTTTAAATATCAACCTACATACTGGAAACGAGTAGAAGATTGGGAAGAAAATGCCCAACCCGTTCTAACAGGAGGATGGGCTGTACCTACTAAAAAACTAAATAAAGAAGATCCTAACTTATTAGAAAAAGACATAAGTAAGGAACTCCTTATTTTAAGGGAACTTTACTACAAACAAGAAAATGAAATCCCATCTTACCAAAACATAGTATATCTCGATATTGAGATTGAAATGGGAGGTGCTTTAACACCTGAATATATTCAATCGGCTCCTATGCCTTTTACTTCTATTGCCTTACGAGATATGACTACAATGCAGTATTTTTGTTTTGTAGTTGATAAATCAAAGGAAATTAAGGAAACTATACAAGATGGTAAACATATTATACCTTGTGGTTCTGAAAAGGAACTTATACTAAAATTCTTAGATAAATGGGAGGAATTAGATGCAACCATATTAGTAGGTTACAACTCAGCTTATTTTGATATTCCTTATATGTACTTTAGAATGGTACAGGTAGTAGGTGAAGATGAAACATTACGTTTATCTCCTATTAGAAAAGTTATACAAAGAGAATTTGCAGGTGCATTACAAGTAATTATTGGAGGTGTAAATCACTTAGACTATATGTTACTTCATAAAAAATACATTATGAAGGAAGAACCATCTTATAAGTTAGGAGATATTGGTTTAAAATATGTTGATTTAGGAAAAATAGAATATGAAGGAAATCTAAATACACTCTTTAAAGACGATATAAATAAGTATGTAGACTATAACTTACGAGATATTATCATTCTTGAAAAGTTGGAAGAGAAATTAAAATTCATTGAATTAACAATTATGATTTCTCATATTTGTAATATACCTTATGAAAGTATATACTGGAATACAGTAATGAATGAAGGTGCTATATTAAAATATCTTAAACGTGAAGGAATTATATCACCAAATAAACCAACTACTCACAATCCATACTTAAAAACAGTTAAGGAAACATATGCTGGAGGATACTTATTAGAACCAATACCAGGATTATATTTTGATGTTATAGATTTGGATTTTACATCACTATATCCTTCAATTATCAAATCACTTAATTTAGGTATTGAAACATTAGTAGGTCGTATTAAAGTAGATCACAATGTACATTATGAACAAAATCACAGTTTAGAAAAACTTAAAGAACGTGATCCTAATGAAATTGTAAACATAGAACGTTTAAATAAAACAAACTACAAAACCAATGTTACTAAGGTAAAGTTAGGAAAATTAATTGAATTAATTGAAGAAAATAACTACACTGTAGCTGCATCAGGAGCTATGTTTAGAACTGATGAAAAATCAGTTGTAGCTAAAATATTAGAAGGTTGGTTTGAAAAACGAGAGCATTATAGAGCTTTAAAGAAAAAAGCAGGTAAGGAAGAAGATTGGGTAAACTATAAATTATATGATTTGTTCCAACATTCATTTAAGATTTTGCAAAACGCAATGTATGGTACATTTGCTAAAAATGGATGGAGATATACTGATGGTCATTTAATGTGTAGTGGAGCTATTACTAATAGTGGACAGAGATTAACTCAAGAAAGTATTGTATTTGTAAATAATAAGATAAATAAAGAAATTAAAGAACAAAAACAAAACATTTGTATTAGTGATACAGATTCACTTTACATTGTATTAGGTCCATTACTTAAACATAGGTTTCCTGATTTAAAACAGGAGGAGAAAAATACCAAAATATTAGAACTAGCTCTAGAATTACAAGATGAAGCTAATGCTTCACTAAATGAATTAGGAAAACGTTTATTTAATATTCCAGCTAACACACATTACTTCCAGTTAAAACAAGAGGTTATATGTTACAGTATTTTAGTTACAGGTAAGAGAAGATATGGAATGTACGTTACTAATAAGGAAGGAGTCGACGTACAAGAATTAGATATGAAAGGCCTAGAGCTAATGAAATCTAATATGAATAAAATGTTTAAGAAGTTTGGTGAACAATTTATTAAAGACATATTGTTTGGTAGGGATAGAGCTGAAATAGATAAATCAATAGTTGATTTTTATAAGTTACTAAAAACAACAGATCCAAAACTATTAGGTAAACCAACAGGAGTAAAATTAATTACTAACTACCAAATTAGAGCTACAACAGGAGAAATGTTTAGTAGATTTAAAACGGGTGCTCCAACAAATACTAAAGCAGCAGTACGTTACAATGACTTACTTAAATTTAAGAGATTAGATAAGAAATACGAAAGCATAATTGAAGGAGATAAGTTATTTATTATTAACTTAAAACAGAATCCTTACCATTTAGAAACAATAGGAATACCAAATGCTAAAACACCTCCTGAAATTGAGGAATTTGTTAAAACATATATTGATGTTGAAGGTATTTTTGATTCATTATTAGCTAATAAATTAAAAAGCATTTATGAAGATTTAAAATGGGAATGGGTTATATTAAATCCTCATGTAAATAAATTTTTTAAATTTTAGAAATATGACAGAAGAACATATGAAGGAATATATAGTAAAAGGTGGAACACCTTTTATCATTAAAACAATTGACACTATTAGAGATGGTGGAACTAAAGTATTAGAAACAACTGTTGGTAAATTTTACATTCATAAATACAGTAAAAAGTTTCATTTTGGTTATACACCGAGTGAAGAAAATTTGATAACTGATTTATTGACAATAGAATACTTAATTGAACGAATTGAAACATATATAAAAAGAAGTGAAGAAGATATCGAACGAAATAAAAGTATATTATTAGAAATTAAAAATAAAAAATAATCTTCAAGATTTGGCTTACAAAATAAATTTTAATATATTATAAAATATGATAAATAAAGTAGAATTAGTAAATATCATTAATAAATATTACCTCAACGGTTTAGTAGAATCTACTAAATGGGATGTTAAAACAAACAACCTAAACATTCGTTTCACATCTCCAACTAAAGAAATGATTGGAGAAATAAATCACTCTAACTTTGATATCCAAGATTCGTCAATAGGTATTTCAAATACATCTCAACTACTTAAACTATTAGGAATTACAAGTGGAGATCTATTATTAAGTTATATTAAAAATGGAAAAGCATTTAATAAACTTATTATATCAGATTCTCAATTTACAGTTAATTATGCATTAGCAGATACTTTAACTGTAGCCAAAACAGGAACATTCTCAGGTGTTGAAGAATATAATTTAGAAACTGATTTAAATTTAGAAAGTATTACAGCCATAATTAAAGCTAAATCAGCGCTACCAGAAAGTAAGAATGTGGTTATGAAACCAACTACTAGTATGGATGGTCAATTTGAACTTGAACTTATATTTGGGGGAGATATTGAATATGCAAATAAGGTATCTTATTTCATGACTGGATTTACTACTAAAGACTTACCATATGAATTTGAACTAAATTTCGATTCAGATATATTTAAAGAGATAATGAATGTTAATAAAGATGCTGAAAAAGCAAAAATGTTTGTTAACTTAGAAGGTTTAGTAAAATTTGAATTCGAAACATGTTCAACTAAATCCACATATTATTTAGTTAAAAGAAATATGTAAAGTTAATTTGGCTTAAAAAATAAAATTCAATATATTAATCAAAAATAAAAATTATATGAAATTAGTAGCAAAATTCTCCAACATTATAGTAAAACCACAAGAAGAGGAAGAAAAAATGTTTGGTAACATTGTAGTACCAGATTTAGGTAAAGAAAAAGGTCTAAGAGGTACAATCGTATCTGTAGGACCTGGATACAATTGTGCAACCGGGTTATTTATTCCTTCAACATTAGAAGTAGGTCAAGTAGTAATTTTACCTCCAATTGGTCCTGTTAAAATTGAATTAGAAGGAGAAGATTATTGGAGTTGTAATGAACAAAATGTATTAGCAATTATAGAAGAATAAACATATAAAACAAATTATGAATAAGAAAATAGAATACGGTTCCGGATCAAGAAAAAAATTAGTAGAAGGTATCAATAAATTAGCAGACGCAGTTACAGCTACTTTAGGACCAAATGGTAGAAATGTCATTTATACTGAATATGGAGAAATTAGAAGCACTAAAGATGGTGTTTCAGTTGCTAAACAAATATCTGACTTAGAAGATCCAGTTGAAAACTTAGGTGCTCAAATGGTTAAACAAGCAGCTATTAAAACAGGTAACAATGCAGGTGATGGTACAACCACATCTACTCTATTAGCACAATCACTTATTAATGAAGGTTTAGTTTTTATTGATAAAGGTGCAAATGCAGTAGCTATTAAAAGAGGTATTGACGCTGCTGTAAAAGAAGTAGTACATTTCTTAAAGAAAAATGTATCTGAAGATATTACATCTGAAAATCAATTAGAACAAATTGCAACTATATCTGCAAATAATGATCCTGAAGTAGGAAAGTTGATTGCAACTGCTTTAGAAAAAGTAGGTCGTGAGGGAGTAGTTCATATTGAAGAATCTAAATCTGGAGAAACATTTCTAGAAACAGTAGAGGGAATGCAATTTGATAGAGGATATAAGTCACATTATTTTGTTACTGATAACAATAGTATGTCTTGTACATTAGAAGAACCATTTGTTCTAATTGTAGATAAAAAATTATCACAAGTAAAAGAATTACTACCAGCATTAGAACAAATTTCATCGGTTAATAAACCATTATTACTTGTTGCTGAGGATATTGATGGAGAAGCTTTATCTACTCTGATTGTAAATAAAATGAGAGGAACACTTAAAGTAGTAGCTGTAAAAGCACCTGATTTTGGAGATCGTAGAAAATTGATGATGGAAGATATTGCTATTATGACAGGTGGAACAGTAGTAAGTAATGAAAAAGGTCATAAATTAGAAAAGTTTTCATTTGATTGGTTAGGTCAAGCACGACTAGTAACTATTACTAAAGACCAAACAACTATAGTTGATGGTAAAGGTAAAGAGGAAAACATAGCATCTAGAATTGAAGAATTACAAGCACAAATTGAGAAAACAGTCGTACCATTTGAAAAAGAAAAACTACAAGAACGTTTATCTAAATTTATTGGTGGAGTAGCAATTGTACATGTGGGTGGTAACTCGGAATTAGAAATTAAAGAAACTAAAGATAGAGTTGATGATGCTTTACACGCCACAAAAGCTGCTATTGAGGAAGGAATTTTACCTGGAGGAGGAATAGCTTTACTATACGCTCGTGAAGCAATTACTATATCAAAAGAAGATTTAGCATCTGATATTCATATTGGTAAAAAAATAGTTAAGGAAGCATGTGGTGCTCCATTTATGAAAATTTTAACTAATGCAGGGTATTCTGAAGGAGAATGTCATGGGTTAATTAATAAATTAGATGGGAAAGATAAATGGAAAGGATACAATATTAAAATTAAAAAATTTGTAAATATGAAAGATGCAGGTATTTTAGATCCAACTAAAGTAACACGTAATGCAATTGAAAATGCATCATCAGTAGCGGGTACAGTTTTATTAACTGAAGCAGTAATTGTGGAAGTGAATGTTAAAGAAAAACCAGCAGCTAGTGGAATGGAGGGAATGTTTTAAATGAAAAATAGAAAAACTATTGCCACTAGAATAAAAGGAGATACGTGGGAATTAGTAGATGATTTACCTGGAGTAACTTATCCTACATTAACTGATACACTTGAAGCATATTTTCAAAAAACAGGATATAAGGGTGATTATATTGTATCTCCATCAACAAGTATGTTATATATAATTACAGAGGCTAAACCTGAAAAACCAAAACCTGTTAAGAAATTTAACATATATGGAGATTAAAAAATCTACTATGGAATTATTTTTAGAGTATTGTTGGAAAATGGACAATATGAAAAAAGATCATGGAACGTATATTGTATGTTCTAAAGAATTAGCAGATATTTTAAAAACGGTTCAAAATAAAAAATTAAATGTTTGAAGGAATGGAACCTCCATTTAATAATGGAGCTAGAAAAGCACAGATTATAACATTAATATTAATATTTATAATAGGATTATTAATAGGGCTATTTATTTAAATAAAAGTTATGACAAAAAGGTTACACACAATTCTAAATGAAAAATATCGTCCTGACACTTTAGAAGGATATATTTGTAAAGATGAAATTAAGGTTAAATTCCAAGAATTCATTGATAAACAAGATATACCTCACTTACTATTCGCAGGAAAACCAGGTTCAGGAAAAACCACATTAGCTAAAATATTAGTTAAGAATATTGATTGTGATTGTTTATATGTCAATGCTACAGATGAACGCAGTATGGAAGTGATGAGAGATAAAGTAGGAGCATTTGCAAGTGCAGGTTCATTCGCTCCACTTAAAATAGTGATATTAGATGAAGCAACTCACATCTTACAAGCATCACAAGTAATATTGTTAAATATGATGGAAACATACGCTTTAACAACTAGATTCATATTAACAGGTAACTATCCAGAACGTTTAATTGAACCGTTAAGAAGCAGATGTCAGGAATTTGATTTGGCTCCTCCTACAAAACGTATTATAGCAGAAAAAATATCTGATATATTAACTACTGAGGGAATCGAATTTGAACTAGAAGATTTAGCAACGATAATCAATAAATTTCATCCTGATTTTAGAAAAATAATTAACAACTGTCAAAAATATACTATTGATGGAGTTCTAACATTAGATAAATCTATAAATTCAGTAGATAATTATAAAGAGAAAATATTAGAAGAACTAAAAAAACCGTCTTTTAAAAGTTTTAATAACATTAGACAAATTATCGCTAATTCTGATTTAAATGATTTTGAAGATCTTTATAGGTTCTTATATGAGAATTTAGACGGTTACTCTAAAAATAATGATGGTGAATTAGTTTGTATTTTAGAAGAAGGAACGTATCGTGCTCATTTTGTTTTAGATAAAGAAATAAATATCATGAGTACTATTTCTCGTGTATTAGAAACTATAAATACTAAAAAAGTAATATGATGAAATCAGTTAAATATTCAATAATTGTAAATATGGAAAATGATCCAGAAATAGCAGGTAAAATAAATGTTAGTATAGGATTTCCTGCCAAACAAGATAACCTTACAGTTAATGAAGCAACTCATATGTTAGTAGCAGGAGTTTCATTATTAATAAAAAGTTCAAATCAACTCAATGATGGAAAAGATTATAAATTAATGGAAGAAGTAATTGAACATCTAAATTCCGAATTCGCATCAGTAAAAGCATTTAAAGACGCATATATAAATAAACAAATGATAAAAAATGGCTAAACGATCAAACACAAGCGTTAAAAAACGCATCGAATGTTTTATGGCAGCATTACTGTCAAGACAAATCCAAACAGGAAAAAATGTATATAAACAACCATCTCAAATAGGAGGAAGAACAAATGTTAGATAAAATAAGAACAATTGAAGTATTAGCTACTTTATTACATGTAGAAGTGATTTATGGGACAGATAATGTTATAAGTAGATTAGGTTTTGATGAAAAACAAGAAGACGAAATCAGAAAAAAAATATTAGAAATAATTAAAACACTATAAGATGGAAAATAAACCAAAAATGAATATTGATATTACTCAAACCACAGCAATATCATCAGTAGATGGAAATCAAATATTTCAAGAAGCAGTAGTACTAAGAAAAATGAGTAAGTTTCTAGCTGGAACTAGCGAGGATGCAGTTATTCCAATTCCTGTATTTATTGATATTAAATCAGGAAAAATATTAACAGAAATGTTACCTAAAGAAATTAGAACTGAATATGAAGAGTACAATAAAGGTATCGAAACCAAAACAGTTTAACATATTTGATTTTCTAAAAGCAATCATTGATACTAAACCTAATTGGGAAACATTTAGTCCTGAGGAACAAAAAGTATTTAATGGATATATGACTCATAAATTTTTGAGTATGAATCCTAAATATATAGAAATTGTTAATTATGTTCAAGGTTTAAATTTAAAGGATAGTAAGAAAATTTATGATGTATATAAAAGTTTTATACCACAATCTAAAAACACTTATTCACCTTATATTAAATCAACTAAATCAAAAGTACCAACTGAAGTATTACCTTATATAGCTGAATATTTTGAATGTTCAACTTATGAAGCAGCAGATTATGTTGAGTTAACAGATAAAGAATGGATTGAAAATATATTAGTACAAAAAGGAGTGGAAGATAAGTTAATTAAAAAATTACTGAAATGAGTGAACGAATTAAAATATTAGAAAATTTATTAGTAGAACTTAATGAAATAAGAAAAAATAGACTACCATTAGATTCTACTAATCCTTTGAGTAAAATATGTGAAGAGCTAAGTATAGCAGATATAGAAATAGAGAAAATTATTAAATTAGAAATTAAAAAAGAAAAACTAAAGTTATGAAAGTAGAACAAAGAAGTTTCGGAGGCAAAACAGGCAATTTCGAATCACGAGTAGAAGAAAAACATGAAAAATTACATCTTAAAGCATACCTGAAAGGTGTAAAATTTTTCTCAAATGGTTACAAAGTAGATGAAAACGGTAATAGAAGTATTGCTTGGTTCGACACTAAAGAAATTTGGGGAGAAAGAGATGCAACTAAAAAAGAACTTAAACGATTAACTAAAAACAAATAAAAATGAAAAAATCACTATTATTCCAGTATGCTATCCTATGGCATCCAACAGAAAAACAATCAAAAGAAGAAGGTTTGAAATCTAAAGTATTAGTAGAACCAAAATTGCTTTTAGCAGAAACTCAACCATCAGCTTTAATGGCTGCATCAATGGAAATACCTGCTGACAAAAAAGACCAACTTGATCAAATTGAGATCATGATGCGCCCTTTTTAGTAGAAGTGAATTTAATAGCCTCCACTACTAGTAATGGTACATATAACCATAATCAAAATTTTGGAAATTCACTTCATAACGGCAATAGTGTTTTAACATCAAGAACACCTCAAAATTTTACATACACATCAGCCACATCTTATATGGCTAATTCAATTGGACAAAACTAATGGCAGAAAAAGAACTATCAGTTATCGAACAACTCGAAGCAGAATATCCTACTATTGCAAGTGGATATAAGAAAATAATGAAGGAACAGTATGAGTTATTTGCTAAAAAACATCTTGACTATGGTTTAACTAACATAGCAGCTGGGACTCAGTTATCTAATGATGATGAAAAACAATTTGCTTTAACAGGTCTATTTTTTAGACTAAATGATAAGATAAGCAGATGGAAAAATCTAATCATTACAAGTCGTAAAGCACAAAATGAAGCATTAACTGATACATATCAAGATCTTACTAACTATGGTATTATAGCTCAATTAGTGGATAGAGGATTATGGAAAAAGTAAAAGAAATTAAAAGTGCAATCAAGCAAATTGATAAAGAAATTTCAACTTTAGAAAAACAAAAATCTAAATTAGAAAAACAACTAATGAATCAAGCTAAATCACCAATTGATAAATTTAAGATTTGGTGGGAAAGCAATGCTGATACGGATGAACAAGATTTTTTACCTTTAAGATCAAAATTTCCAAAATTAAGGGAATATATGGATGAGATAGGAAGTGATTGGTTTAATAGATATGAAACTACCGATATTAGTGATTTTATGGATGAACCATTTGCTTTTGCATTTTATGGAGAAGAAAATGATTATTGGGGATATAAAGAAGAAGATAAATCCATATTCCAAGAAATTGGATATGAAATAATGAAAGGTAAATTGAAATCATTTAAATACGATTGGTAAAATGGATATAGCTATAGATTTTGATGGAACATGTGTAACACATGAATATCCTAAAGTAGGTGAAGATATAGGAGCGGTACCTGTATTAAAAGCATTAGTAGCAAAGGGACATAATTTAATATTATTTACAATGCGTTCTCATAAAGAAGGTATCTCACCTGTTACTGGAAAAATCGAAAATGGAGGATTGTGGGATGCATTAGAATGGTTCCAATCAAATGGAATTCCATTATATGGAATTCAGTCAAATCCAGGTCAGGAAGAATGGACTTCATCTCCAAAATGTTATGCTCAACTTTATATTGATGACGCTGCTTTAGGATGTCCATTAATGTATGATTGGAAAATTGAAAGACCGTTTGTTGATTGGAGAGAAGTAGAAGAAATGTTAAAATTAAAAGGTATTTTATAAATGAAAAAACCAAGACGTAAAATTCCCTCAGTACCACCTGAAGACAGAGAAAAACTTCAACTAGGTGTAGATAAATATACTGAACCTACTCACTACAAAAATTATGTAGGTGCTTATGGTAAACGATTTTATGCAAGTTACACAAAAGAAACCATTCGTAAAATAGATGGATTTAGTGACACACGAAGAAATTTTGCTGAATTCCATTTTGAAGGAGACCCAGATGATTATTGGTACGATTGTGAGGACACTTGTATTATAACAAATGAATTACCAATTAAAGAAATAGATTGGGTTAGTAATATAAACGATCCAAGATACGTACCTGAATACTACAACCCATATGTCTAAAGCAAAACAAATTCCAAGTATAATTAAACAAATCCAAAAACATAAAGTTGAGGAAATTAATTTTGCTTTTCAAAAATCACTTTCATACAGCCAGATGTCAATGTTTATGGGGTGTCCAAAAAGATGGGCACTCCAGTACAGGGATGGAGAGAAAATTCGTTCTCAATCTATCAATATGACTTTTGGAACTGCTATACATGAAACGTTACAGCATTACTTAACAGTAACGTACAATGAAAGTGGAGCTAAAGCAGATAATATCAATTTGGAAGAATATTTTGAAGACGCATTCCAAAAAGCATACGCTGATGGATACAACGAAAATAAGAAAGTACATTTTAGTAATCCAACTGAAATGAGGGAATTTTTTGAAGATGGACTTAAAATTTTAGAACATATCAAAAAGAAACGTAACAGTTATTTTAGTATAAGAGATTGGCACTTTGTAGGTGTCGAGATACCAGTAGTATTACCACCAGATAAACGGTATAACAACGTTTTATTTAATGGATTTATAGATTTAGTATTATATCACGAACCTTCAGAGAAATTTGTTATATACGATATAAAAACTAGTACTCGTGGATGGAAAGATAAGGAAAAGAAAGATGAAGTTAAACAATTCCAACTACTACTATATAAACAGTTTTTTAGTGAACAGTTTGGAGTAGATATAGATCATATAGATATTGAATTTTTCATATTGAAAAGGAAAATTTGGGAAGAATCAGAATTTCCTCAAAAACGTGTTCAATCGTTTGTACCAGCAAATGGAAAAACAAAAATGAAAAAATCTAAAGATGCATTAACTGGATTTATAGAAAATGTATTTAATATAGACGGTTCATATAAGAACACTGATCATCAAGCAACACCAAGTAAATCTAGTTGTCAATATTGCCAATTCAAAAATAAAAAGGAGTTATGTAATAAAGGCGTTTAATATGAAATTCGTATATATGTATATACAAAGATAATGTTATGATAAAAAAACAAGAAATTCTTACCTCAGTTAAAGTTGATGAAGATTTATTCAATGCCTTCAAATTAGAAGGAGTAAGGAGAAAATTTAATTTAAATAAGCTTGTAAATCGAGCAATTGATTTATATATTAATAATGAAGAATTTAGAAAACAAGTTACCAACCACCACTTAAATACCAAAGATTAAAATAAAAGTTATTATGGATCTTTGTTAGATCCTTATATATTTATAACCGATAAAATGGGACGTCTAAAAAAATATTTAACAGAAGTTGAAAAACAAGCAGTTAAAAAACAACGCGCTCACGATCATTATTGGGAAAATAAGGAACAACAAGATGAAAAAGCACGACAGCGTTATAGAAAAAACAAAAATATACTTAATAACTAATTGTTTTGGAGATTCTTCTAAATTATATATAGGTAAAACTATAAATTCACGAGAAGCAGATCATAAAAAAATATATGGTCAAGATATAGAATATTCTTATATAGATGAAGTACAAAGTTTAAATCGTGAAGATTGGAAACCATTAGAATGTTTTTGGATTGAGTATTATAAATTTTTAGGTTTTACTGTTTTAAACCATAATAAAGGCGGAAGTGGACCTAATTTTCATACTGAAGTAACTAAACAAAAAATGCGAAAACCTAAACCTAATTCTGGAGGGAAAGGCAAACCTAAACCAGGTACGTCTAAAGCATTAAAAGGAAAATATAGACCTGATACTAGAGAAAGATTCAAAAATAAAAAATTTTCAGAAGAACATATTGTTAATTTAAAATTAGGTCATTTAATAAAAAATAAAGATTTTTATAAATCAAAAAAATGGCTTTTTAAATTAATGAAACCTATATTTCAATATGATCTAGATGGGAGATTTATTAAAGAATATGAATCGATTAGACATGCTTCTAAAGAACTAAATGTTAATGAAAGTGGAATTTCTAATTGTTTATTAAAAAACCAAAAAACATCTTATGGTTACATTTGGAAATATAAAGAAAATTAGTTATATTAAATAAAAAATAAAATTTATGAAAGAAAAATTAGGTTATATTCCTAAGGAAAAACGCCGCAAAATTTTACTAATATGTGATGATATCAGAGTACATTCAGGTGTAGCAACAGTTGCTAGAGAAATAGTAATGAACACCTCACACCACTTCAATTGGGTACAAGTAGCAGGTGCTATGAATCATCCAGAAAAAGGAAAAAAATTCGATTTATCACAAGATAATGATGCTCAAACTGGGCTAACGGATTCAAGTATATTTTTATATCCAACAGAAGGATATGGTGAACCACGTCTAATAAGACAACTTATTAAAGACGAAAAACCAGATGCTATATTTTTAATTACTGACCCAAGATATTTTACTTGGTTGTTTCAAATTGAAAATGAAATTAGAAAACACATTCCTATTATTTACCTAAACATATGGGATAATTATCCAGCACCAATGTATAACAGACCATTCTATGAGGCATGTGATGCTTTATTAGGAATTTCTAAACAAACTGTTAACATTAATAAGTTAGTATTAGGAGATAAGGTTAAAGACAAAATAATTGAATATGTACCTCATGGTCTAAATGAAAATGTATTTAAACCAATAAGTCAAGAACCTTTTGGCTCACCTAAATATTTAGAATTTCTAAAATTTAAAGATAATATGTTGAAAGGAAAAGAATATGATTTTATTCTATTCTTCAATTCAAGAAATATTCGTAGAAAACAAATACCTGATACTTTATTAGCATATAAGTTATTTATTGATAACTTACCAGAAGAAAAAGCTAAAAAATGTGCTTTTATTTTACATACACAAGTAGTAGATGGAAATGGAACAGATTTAGGAGCAGTATGTGATTTCTTCTTTAAAGGAGAAGAAAAATATAACATTATATTTTCAGATCAGAGACTAGATCCAACCCATATGAGTTTCTTATATAATATGTCAGATGCTCAAATTTTATTAACATCAAATGAAGGATGGGGCTTAGCATTAACTGAAGCTTTATTATGTGGTTTACCAATTATAGCAAATGTAACAGGTGGAATGCAAGACCAAATGAGATTTACAAAAGATGGTAAATGGATGGAAGTAGACGCTGATTTTCCATCTAACCACAACGGAACTTTAAAAAATCACGGTGAATGGGCATTTCCAGTATATCCAACAAATAGATCAATTCAAGGCTCACCTGAAACTCCTTATATTTGGGATGATAGATGTACAGCTGAAGACGCTGCTGAACAAATATTAAATGTTTATAAGTTAGAAAAAGAAGAACGTGTGAAAAGAGGATTAATGGGAAGAGAATGGGCTGTAGGTGATGAAGCAGGATTCACAGGAGAAAAAATGGGGAAACGTATCATAGAAAATATAGATACTTTATTTTCAACTTGGAAACCCAGAAAAAATTTCGAATTATTAGATACAGATAAAATAGAAAAAAGAGAATTAAATCATAAACTTAATTACTAGTTATGGAATTAGCAATAGAATTTGTTAAATATGTAAGTGATAGACAACATCTAGAAGATTTTATTTTTATGTCAAATGAATTACAAAAAGAAATTTATAACCAATTTATAAAAGAATATGAACAAAACTAGTTGTGTAATTTACGCTCCTGTAGATACCTTATCAGGTTATGGAGCAAGATCAAGAGATACAGTTAAATCAATTATTGAATTGAAAAAGGATGAATGGGATATTAAAATACTATCCTGCAATTGGGGAAACACACCTACAAATTTCATCAACGATAACCCAGAGTGGCATTTCTTAAATGAGTACATTTTACCTACAATGCAGTTAAGTGCACAACCAGATGTTATGATTTGGATTACAGTGCCTAATGAGTTCCAAAAAGCAGGAAAATTTAACATTGGAATCACTGCAGGTCTAGAAATAGATATTGTACCTGCTGATTGGGTAGAAGGAGTAAACAGAATGGATTTAGTTTTAGTTTCATCTGAACATTCTAAGAAAGGATTCCTAGCAAGTAAATATAATAAAGTAAATGAACATACTAAACAATTAGAAGCTGTTATAGAAGTAAAAACACCTATAGAAGTTATATTTGAAGGAATAGATACAAACATTTATAAGTTTTTAGATAAACCAAATTTAAACATTGGTGATTTAAATTCAATACCTGAAGATTTCTGTTACTTATATTTAGGTCACTGGCTGCCAGGAGATTTAGGTGAAGATAGAAAAAACGTAGGACTGTTAATTAAATCTTTCTTAGAGACATTTAAAAATACTAAGAAACCTCCAGCTCTAATTTTAAAAACGTCTTTAATGGGTTCTTCTTATATGGATAGAGATGAAATTTTAAAACGTATCAATATTATTAAACGAACTGTAAAATCAGATAATTTACCTAAAATATATTTATTGCATGGTGAATTTACAGATGCTGAAATTAATGAGATATATAATCATCCAAAAGTGAAAGCAATGGTTTCATTAACTAAAGGGGAAGGATTTGGAAGACCATTATTAGAATTTACTCAATCTAAAAAACCTCTACTTACAACAGGATGGAGCGGACATTTAGATTTTTTAAATCCAGAATTTACTCAATTGATAAAAGGTACATTAACTAATGTTCATCCAAGTGCTGCTAATACAATGTTGGTAAAAGATGGTAAATGGTTCTCACCAGATTATGCTTCGATAGGGCATTACTTAAAAGACATGTTTGAAAATTATAAGGTATATGTTGATGGAGGAAAACGTCAAGGATTCTATTCTAAACAAAATTTCTCATTTGAGAAAATGACTGAGAAAATGAAAGAATATTTAAGTAGAGTACCTGAATTTCCGAAACATCAAGCACTTAAATTACCAATGCTTAAGAAAATATCATTACCAAATTTAACTAAAATATAATGCAAAAAATAAAAACATTTTTTCTAAATTTTCGTACTTTAAGACGTGAGTTTATAGATAGACTAAATCAACTAACAAGTGAAAGATTAGTAGGAGAACATATTATGCAAAACTATTCTCATCTAGTTGAACGTAAAACACCAAATCAAGAATTACTAGATAAATATAGAAAATTATGTGGTAAAATTAATAGCAAAGAAGAAAAAGACAAGTATATGTCAGTAAATAGAACATATTTTGAAACATTAATAAATAAAAAATAAAATGGAAGATAACTTAATTAAATGCCCATGTTGCGAAAGTGATATATGTTACGTAACTGAAAACTCACCAACCATCAAAACATATAGTTGTTTTGGATGTGGATATACTACTAACTCTTTAATGAAAGAAGGAGAAGAATTCTATACTCAACAATTAGAAGTACTACCAGATCTATATAAAGATGTAATATTTAAAGCATCAGATGATTTAGTATGGATGCCTACTACTATAAATGTTCCTCAAAGTGGGATGGTATTTTATAATGGTTCAAATGCTGAAAATGCTAAATGGGCAGCTGTAAGAGCAGTTGAAGTGAAAGATGAAGAAAAGGAAAAATATCCAATTAAAGGAAAAAAAGGAGAATATTATAAATGGAGAATGGATATGACAACCTTAAAAAGTTTTGAACGAACTGAATTTATAAAAGCTTTAGAATATATAGATGTTTTAAAATAGGCTTTTTATAAAATTTTTTATATATTATATTAAATAAAAAGTTATGAAAATTAGTTATGCAATAACTGTCTGTAATGAATTAGAAGAAATTCAAAAACTCATTCCTCACTTACTCAAACATAAACGTGAGGAAGATGAGATAGTAGTTCAACAAGATGAATTAACTAATCCATCAATTGAAAATGTACAAGTACAAAGTTACATCAATGAGTTAATGTTTTTAGGGAAAATTAAATTTGTAAGTTTTCCATTAAATAATGATTTTGCTTCATTTAAAAATAACTTAACAAAAAATTGTAAAGGTAATTATGTGTTTCAAATAGACGCAGACGAAATTCCAAACCCATATCTACTAGAAACATTACCTACATTATTAGAGGAAAATCCAGAAATAGAAGTATTATTAGTACCAAGAAAAAATTATGTAATGGGTATTACACCAGAACATGTTCATGGTTGGGGATGGAAAATGGGGGAAGATTATGCAATTAACTGGCCTGATTTACAATGGCGTATCTATAAAAATACTCCTGAAATTAAATGGGTAAATAAAGTACACGAACGTTTAGATGGATTCAAGGTATATACTCATTTACCTTTAGAGGAAGAATATTCTCTAAACCATACTAAAACAATAGAAAAACAAACAAAACAAAACCAATTTTATTCAACGATATGAAAAAAGACATTCCTTTATTCAAAGTATTTATGTCTCCAACAGCTGGAGAAGAAGTTACTAAAATATTAAACAGTGGATATATAGGTCAAGGACCTAAAGTAGACGAATTCGAAAAGAAATTAGGAGCATATTTTAATAATGACTATATAGTTACTTTAAATTCAGCTACATCAGCAGAACATTTAGCTTTCCATATGTTAAGAGCACCTTCTACTAATTTAGTTCAATTTGATGGAGTAGGAACTATAACTTCACATTGGCCTGGACTAGAAGAAGGAGACGAAGTATTAACAACACCTCTTACATGTACAGCAACTAATTTTCCAATTCTGGCTAATGGATTGAAAATAAAATGGGTAGATGTAGATCCGGAAACATTGAATATGGATTTAGATGACTTATCAAGAAAAATAACTGCCAAAACTAAAATTATTATGGTGGTTCATTGGGGAGGATATCCGATTGATTTAGATAAACTAAAACAAATCCAAGAAAAAGCATTTAAAATGTTTGGATTCAAACCAGCAGTAATTGAAGATTGTGCTCATGCATTTGGAAGTAAGTATAAAGGTAAATTAATAGGAAATCACGGAAATATAAGTACATTCAGTCTACAAGCAATTAAACACGTTACATCAGTAGATGGTGGTTTATTATTTTTACCTTATGAGAACTTATATAAGAGATCAAAATTACTAAGATGGTATGGTATTGATAGAGAATCTAATAGAAAAGATTTTAGATGTGAAGCAAATATTGAAGAATGGGGATTTAAATTCCATATGAATGATGTTAACGCTACAATAGGAATGGAAAATTTCAAACATGTAAATGAAATTACTACTAAACATAAAGAAAATGCAGCCTATTATGATGAAGCTCTTAAAAATATACCTGGTATTACTTTACTAAAACGTCATTCAGAAAGAGAATCTTCATTTTGGATATATTCAATTTTAGTAGATAGAAAAGAAGATTTCTATAAATACATGAAAGAATGTGGTATAGCAACATCTCAAGTACACGAAAGAAATGATATACATTCATGTTTAGGTGAATATAAAGCAATGTTACCTAATTTAGATAAAATTACTCCAAGATTATCTTCACTTCCAGTAGGATGGTGGGTAACTAAAGAAGATAGAGAATATATAGTCGAATGTATTAAAAAAGGTTGGTAATGGTATTAAAAATACTTACTGAAGAGGATCTTCCATTTCTACTCGAAGTTAGAAACCACGAATCTACAAGAATTAATTTAGAAAATGATTCTATTTTTACTCTAGAGCAATGTAAGGAATGGTTCAAAAATTTAAAAGAGCCTTGGTATATAATTATAGTTAGAGATACTAAAGTAGGTTATGTTAGAATAGATAAAGAATATGTAGGAGTTGATATTCATCCAGACCATAGAAAAAAAGGATATGCTAAACTTGCTTATAAACATATTTTATCTACTAAATTTATTCCTAAATTATGGGTATTTGAAGATAACTTTGCTAAACAATTATATTTAGATTTAGGTTTCATAGAAACAGGAAATGTAAAATATATAAGAGAAAGAAAATATATAGAAATGAAATATGAAAGTTTGTAAAGTAATAGTAACAGCATTGTTAGATAGAAATAGAGGAGGAAAAAATGAATATCCTCATCATGAACAACATCATAATGTTTCTTCTATATTAGATATGTTAAAAGCAGCTCTAGAATTAGATAAAACATTTCTACCAGGAGTGGATATGGACACTATTATTGTAAACAATGATGTTGGAAATGAAGAAGCTAATGATAAATTAAAAAAATTAGTTAAAAAATATAAAAAAGTAAAATTAGTTACTAGACCAAATAATGGAGGTTCATTTGGAGCATATTTAGATATATATTCAAAATATAAAGATAAAGACAAATATGATTATTATATATTTACAGAGGATGATATTTTAATTGGAGGTCAAGTAAATTATTTAGATTATCTAATAAATGAATTTGAGAAACAAGATATGGGTTTTTTAGGTTTAGTTGGAGTAAGTAGAGGAGAAAATCATCCTGAACACGCACATGGAGGAGTAGGTTTAATATCAACAGAAAATTTAAAAGAAACATATTTAGATAATCCATTTATATATGAGGGTTTTAATAGAGCTCACTCAATAGGTCATGAAATTCAATTTACAAATAACATAAAGAAAATAACTGGTAGAGAATTAGTTTATTTAGGAAATAACAATTGGGATTTAGAAAATAACTTTTGCATCAACTACAGTAATTATAAAAAATAATGTATATCAATCCAGAAATAGAATCATCATATAGAGAAAATAATATAGGTAAAGACTTATATGATTTAGTTTTAAAACTTAAACCTAAAAAAGTAATTGAATTTGGATGCCTATATGGATATTCAACAGTAGCAATTGCTTTAGCCTTAAAAGAATTAGGAGAAGGAAAATTACATTGTTATGATTTATGGGAAGATTATCAATATAAACATTCAAGTATCCAACAAACAATAGATAATGTTAATAAGTATGGAGTAGAAGATTATGTTGTATTTACTAAAAAAGATTACAACGAATGGCTTTTAAATCCTGAAGAATTTGATTTAATGCATTTAGATATATCTAATACAGGTGATACTATCTTAAGAACATATAACGCTTTAGAAGAAAATAAAACTGTTGTTTTTGAAGGAGGAAGTGAAGAAAGAGACAAAGTAGAATGGATGATAAAATATAAAGCTAGACCAATTAACTCAGTAAAGGATATAGTTAATTATGAAATATTAAATTCAAATTTTCCTTCATTATCAATATTTACAAAATAATATGCCAAGTTTTTTACGACTAAATGATAACAGAGTTTCAAATTTAGGAGAAGTACCTAAATTAGGTTTCCCTAAAAATGATCCATCATTTATACCAGATGGTTATATTGCAGAAGGAAAATTTATCATAACAAGATTATGTAATGGATTAGGTGACTGGGGCATCATATCTGCTTTACCTAGACTATTAAAACAAAAATACCCACACTGTAAAATATATACCCCAAGTGAGAAATTAATTAAGGAATTTTTTGGTGATGGTTGGGCACATTGGCCTCAACCAGAACAAAATGTTAAAAGGGTGTTTATTAATAATCCTTATGTAGATGGGATAGTTGATTCATTTGATGGAGAAATATTTCATGATCATTATAGAATATTCGACCCAGAAAATATAAATGTTTCTCTTATAAAACAAATGATGTTATTTTGGGGATTCAAAGAAGAGGAATGTTTTGATTATGAACCGGAATTGTATTTCAGTGAAGATGAAAAAAATGAAGGAGATGAATTAATAAACAAATATGTCGGAGATGAGGAATTTGGAGGTTTTATTTGTACTAGCAGTCAATTAAAAAAAGGAGAATTTTTCGGAGATGATAAAAATAACAAAATAATTGAAGAATTAGATAAATATAAATTAAAATACGTTTATTATGGAGGAGTAGATATTGAAGAAACTCCATTTAAAAATAATATAAACGTTGTTTTAGATTTTAATAAAATACCAACATCATTAAGAGTCCAATTATATATTCGTTCAAAAGCAAAAGTAAATATAGGATACCAAAGTTCAATGTTTGAGATGATATGCAGATATTCTCAAATTATTTGTACTGAAATGATAAGTGGACCAAGAGAGAATTCATTCCCAAACATAAAATATATATAATGAAATTACTAAAAGATTTACAAGCAGAGTACATTAAAGATCCAGAAATCATCAAACAACTAACTGATGAATTTGGAGACTATTCAAAATATGAAGAAGAATATGATGAATTCTTTAATGGAGAATATTTAAACCAAGTTATAAACGAATCATCAGCAGGTTCAGGTCATTTAGCAGGAGCAGGTCCAATCGACTATAACGAGGGGAAAGTTTTATATATTTGGATTAGAGTAAATAAACCTAAATACATACTAGAAGTAGGTACAGCAGCAGGATGTTCAACAGTTATAATGGCTAGAGCATTACAAATGAATGGTTTTTTAGCTGGATATATTGAAACAGCAGATATTTCAACAGATAATTATGAAGCAGGTATTTCATTATTTAGAAAGTATGTTGATAATGGATTTATTGTAACTAAATTTGGAGTAGATGGGGTAGATTATATTAAGGATAATTGGGATACAGCATACGGTATGATATTCATAGACGCAGACCACGCTCAAAAATTCTGTTATGATATAGCAGGTGCTTTATCAAAAACATTTCCTACTACACCTATATTTTATCACGAATATGCTTTAACTAATTTAGCATCAGCTAAAGAAAAATCATATGTTTCATTTACTCAACATATTGGAGCTACATTTGAAAGAGAAGCATTTGATAATACTTATCCTGAATCTTTATATATTAAAAAAGGATTTTATGGAAGTTGTGGTTTAGGATATATTAAACCAAAACCAATGAATGTATTTTATAGATTGAGTAGTAAGAATGCATTCACAGCTAAAGGTAAAATACAAGGTTCTTCAAAAATGGAATGTTTATCTAATTTTATTGAAATATTTGGAACTGAAAATTTATTTATACAAGCAGATAATTGCAGTGAAGAAGTAATAGAAAAATTAAAAGGCCTAAAAGTTAATTTTGAAGAAACACACTCAAAAACATCATCAGAAAGTTTTGTTACTTTATTAGAACGTGTTAAAAAATTAAATGACGATGATTTGGTTTATATTGTAGAAGATGATTATCTACATAAACATTATGCTAAAGAGGTTTTATTTGAAGGTTTATTAACCGGAGCAAATTATGTAACAGGATATGACCATCCAGATAAATATATAAATGCAGATCAAGGAGGAAATCCACATATTGAATCAGGAGGAGAAGTTACTAGAGTATTATTAACTGCTTCAAGTCATTGGAAAATGACCAATTCAACATGTTTGACATTTTTAACACAAGCAAAACATATAAAAGAAGATTTTGATATTTGGAAACAATGTACTCATGATACACCAAGTTTAGGATCGTTTTATGCCTTTTTAAATTTAAGAGATAAAAAAGGTAAAGTATTAATAAGTTCAATACCAGCAGTTTCAACACATACTGAGTCAAAGTGGCTTAGTCCTTTAATTAAATGGGATAAATAAAAAAAACAATGAATAGACTAGAAGAAAAATACAACAGAGCAGAAAGAACACCATCAGACATTGATATGTTCATACCAACATTAAGACAGTATTCTGAAGCATGTGAACATGTAACTGAATTCGGAGTAAGATGGATCGTTTCAACTTGGGGCCTATTATCAGGTTTACCTAAAAGAATGGTTTCATACGACATCAATCATCCTGAGGTTCATGGAGCAAACATAAATGAAGTTTATGAAATAGCAGAAGAGAATGGAGTGAAATATGATTTCCATTTAGCAAGTACTTTAGAAGTTGAAATTGAACCAACTGAGTTACTATTTATAGATACAGACCATACTAATGAACATCTAATTAAGGAACTTAATTTACATCATTCAAGAGTAAGGTATTGGATCATGTGTCACGATACTGTAGCATTTAATTTAATGCCAGCAGTAAATGAATTTATTGAGACTCATAAAGAAGAATGGAAAATTAAAGAACATATGGAAATTCATCCAGGAATGGTAATTTTAGAAAGAATAAATTAATATGGCTATAAGCGTAATCATACCAACCTACAAGTCACCAGACGCACTAGAATTATGTCTATGGTCAGTAACTAAAGGTCAGAAAAATAAAAATCAAATTATAGTTGTTGTAGATGGATTTTACGATATCAATAAAGATGTATTGGAAAAATACGCTAAATCAATTGAAATCCTAAATCTAGAACAAAATGTAGGACTGTGTAGAGGAACTAATTTAGGCGTTTATAATGCGACTAATGAGTTGATTTTAATAGTCAATGATGATAATGTATTTCCTCAAGATTGGGATACAAAATTGGAAGCACACTATAAGAAATACAGTCAAAATGAACCTGACATTTGTATTTCCCCAAATCAAATCGAACCTTATCCTTCAATGTTTAACCAATTTGTTATAAAGGATTTAGGTACTAATCCAAAACGATTTGATATAGAAGCATTTTGGAGATATGAAAGGACATTATCTAATCTTAAACCCAACAATATGGGTTCTACTTTACCTATATTTATGTCTAAGATAAATTATCTGAAGTTAGGAGGATGGGATGAGAATTATGAAGAAGGAATGGTTAGTGATTGGGACTTTTTTCTTAAATGTGAATTAGCAAAATTTAGAATGTTAAGAGTATATGATGTGAATTTTTACCATTTCGCCTCAGTATCAGTTAATGGAGAAAAACGTCAAATAGCAGAACAAAACGGACATGCTTATGCTAAATATAAGTGGGGTGAATATATAAAACATAACTCAGCAAATAATACAAAATTTTTATAAAGCTAGGCTTATAAAATCTTTTATCATATATTTAAAAAAAAGAAGAAAATGTATAAAAAATATTTTTACTACCATAAATTTGATATTAAAAAAGAACCACTTGATAAAGTATTATCAATGGAATATCAAGGAGCATTAGAATATTTTGCTTTGAGAAAAAGATTAAGTGAAGATGATTTTGCAAAAATATATAATATAGAAGAATATGAATCTAAATAACTTTGGAAAAAAATTAAAAATAAATAAACGTTTAGAAAAAAATATTACTATTTCTGAATATGACTTATTTGTTGAAATTATTAATAATATTGAAAAACAATGGGCTAACTCAAACAAAATGTATGAGATGTTCAAAGTTAACCTATCCGAATTTGAGGAAGGGTACTATTCTATAATTGAAGATTTAATTATGATTAAATTTGGGTTGTGGAAAAGTGAAATTATATTGTGGTATATATTTGGTAGACTAGATAATGAGGGAAATGTTTACCCATTAGTAGTCTCAACAAAAGATGTTGAAGAAACATTCAATTTATCAACCCCAAAAGAACTATGGGAATTTTTAGAAAAATTAACTAAATCAAAAGAAAAAGAATGAAAGCATGTACATCATGTGGTGAAGATATTCACCCAAAAAGACTAGAAATATTTCCTAACGCTACGAGATGTGTTAAATGTTCTAGTGTAGATAAAAAAGCAGGTATTACAGTAACTAAAGGTGAAGGAGATCATACCTACACTGAAACTGTTATTATGGAAAGAAGTGAATTTAATGAGTTTCAAGAAGCTGAAAGGAAATTTAATAAAACAGATTTCGATGTCATTCCTTCTGAATATCCAGACACTTTTATTCCTCAAACAGAAGACGGAGAAACATTACCTGAACTAGAAGATTAAATATGTCAATTATTAGAAAAGACTTAACTAAGGAACAAATCCAACTGGCTATGAGACATACAAAGTCTAATAAGTCAGCTGCTAGATACCTTAATGTTAGTTATATCCACTATAAAGGATGGGCTAAACAATATCACGAATTTGAAGGGGGGAGAAGTTTATTTGAAGTACATAAAAACCAATGTGGTAAAGGTATTCCAAAATTTTTAACAGGTAATAATGCATATAAACATCAGTTCAATGTATTAGATGTAATTGAGGGAAGATTATCAGCAAAACATTTTAAACCTGAATTGATTAAGAAAAAAATGATCGAGGAAGGTCATTTGAAAGAGGAATGTTCAATGTGTGGGTTTCATGAAAGACGAGTAAGTGATTATAAAATACCTCTTATATTAAATTTTAAAGACAACGATTCAAACCACTATAACTTAGGAAATATACGTTTTCTATGTTATAACTGTTATTTTTTAAATCATGGAGATATTTTTAATAAGAGTGATATCAATCAATTAGAAACACATTCTCCAACAAATGGAACAAGTGATGCAATTGATTTTCAATTAGATGATTACCAAAAAGAACAATTAGCTAAATTAGGGTTATATGAACCTCCAAAACCAGAAGATGATGGAAGTAGTTTAATTTCAAGATTTTAGTAATATTTATAATAGATGAAACATAAAAAACATGATAAGCTAGTTAAAGACTATGAAGCTCAAAAATCAGAGCATCTAGAACGTTTAGCTACCCAAATGTTGAAACATGAAGAACGAAAACAACGCTTAAAAGAAAAAAAAATAGATCTAAAATTTTTAAACTTATTCTAATTATGACAAAACCAAAAGAGTTTAAAGTAACATCGATTGAAGACTTCCAAAGTCTAGTGAATGATAAAGATTTTAGAATTGCTCAGGCATTAGTAGAATCCATTATAAGAAACATTAAAACGCGTAAAAAACGCGTTCATGTGCTTTCTGTAAAATGCGCTGAAGAAAATGCTACGTTTGATATAACGTTGGAAAAGGAGTTTTTTGTAGACACATTAAAAGATAATATCAAATACTATGAAGATAGACAGATGTTTGAAGATTGTGTTAAGATTTCAAAAGCCATTTCTACTCTAAGTAAAGACTAGGATTCCAAAATCCCTTTACATATATTAAATAAAAAATAAAAGTTATGAAAATCGAACAAAATGATGATGTGTTTCCACCACGTAAATTTTACGCTGAGTTGGAACCTAAATTTTTAAATTTCACTAAAGATTGTCGTGTATTACCTGTAACTTATTTTGAGGAACATAATACTGTTTTTCATTTGAAAGCAAGATTTGAACCAGGTGAAAAACGCACATTTCCAAATGGTGGATTTGAAGTGTATGGACCTGAAGGTAGTACACATAATTTTGATTTGGACCAAGTAATGGTTCATCCATACCATTTAAGAATGGCACGATTTTTCTCTAAAAAGGAAAATAATGTTAAAGAAAAAATTGTGAATGTAATGGGGAATGGAAAACGTGGAAGACCAAGAACACGTCCCGAAGGATTCGAAGCGCCAGCATATGTACCTACAGGTGGAAAACGTGGTAGAAAACCAATGAGTGATGAAGATAGAGCGATACGTGATGCTAAATTGGCTAATAAGAAACCAACATCAGGTAAACGTGGACGTGCACCATTATCTGCTGAGGAAAAAGCGAAACGTGAGGAAGAACGTTTATTTAAAAAAAATAAAAATGGGGGTCGTAGAGGTAGACCAAAAAAGTTACACTAACGTGTAACTCTTTATGATTTGTAATATTTATTATCGGATAATAAAAACATTACGATGATAAATACTACAAAAATTTACTTAGTCACAAATTGCTTTGGAGATCCTTCTAAAGTTTATGTAGGTAAAACTATAAATTCGAGAGAAATACCTCATAAAAAAACATACGGTAAACAAATAGAGTACTCAATTATAGATGAAGTAAATTCACTTAAATATGAGGATTGGGGCCCATTAGAATGTTTTTGGATTGAATATTATAAATTTTTAGGTTTTACATTGATGAATAAAAATAAAGGAGGTGGAGGACCTGAATTTTGGTGTGAAGAATTTAAAATCAAATATGGAAAAGGGAGAATAGGTAAAAAACATAAATTCCACGTAAGTGGATTAGAACATGGAAAGTATGGATTTTTATGTACATTAGAACAAAAGAAAAATATAAGTGAAGCAAAAAAAGGACAGAAATATCCTACACTACAAAAATCTGTAATTCAATATGATTTAAAAGGAAACGAAATTAATATTTTTAACTCAATAAGTGAAGCTAATGTATTTTTAGGCAAAAATAAAGATATAGGAAGTATAGGTTTATGTTGTAAAGGAAAATTAAAGAAAGTTTATGGATTTCAATGGAAATGGAAGGCCTAATATTTATAATAAAATATTAAATGAAACAATCAGAACTACGAAAAATCATAAGAGAAGAACTTGATAAAACATTAAATCAAAAATATCAAGTTATATTTTATGATGTAAACCATGAAGAAACTCCTGTGAAACAATTATTTAATTCTAAGGAAGAAGCAGAAAAATGGGCAGATGATTACGAATATGATTATCAAGATATTGCGATAAATGATAGAGGAGATGATGAATGGAAAACATTTTATAAATTTCACAACCCAGAAGATAAAGAAACATATAGTGGATATGAAGTAAAACCAGTTGAAAACATATCTGAATCTAAAAAAATTAATTCAATTGAAGAATTCAACTCAGAACTAGATAAAACTCAGGAACTATTAAATTCATATATCAACCAATATCATAAAAAATAATGTTTGATAAATTAAAAGAAAATAAAATGAAACAATCAGAACTTAGAAAAATCATAAGAGAAGAAATCGCTAACGCAGGCGTAGATATGTCTCGTTTTAAAGAGAAAGTTGGATTTAAAGAACCTAACCCATCCATCAAAAACACAATGAAGGAAACCGAATATAAGGTATCATATTGGTACAAAAAAGGTGGGGAAGATTACGATGATGTAATTACAGTAAAAGCATCTTCACCTGAAGAAGCAATTGCTAAAGCAAAGAAAGTGGCAGAACGAAATAGTACAAGTTCTTCATTTAAAATAGTTAAATAAAAAGTTAGGCCGTCAAGGCCTTTTTTTATATATTTAAATTAAATAAAAATAGGTTATGAAAGAATTGATAATCCACGAATATCAAGCAAAACAAATTGAAAATACTTTAAGGATAGTAGCAAATATACTTGGAAGTAGAAAAGTTGAAGGACAAACATGCGCTGATAGACAAATATTGAAATCAATTGAACATATTAAAAGTGTTTTAAATAAATAGGTTATGGAAAAAGAGTTTATATCTTATAATCAAGCATTAGCTCTTAAAAACTTAGGATTTAATGAAAAAAGCTTAGCATATTGGTTTAATGAAACTCCACTCAATTCAGAAGGACAATGTTTAGTCTACTATCGAAAACCATATGACAATGTGGGGATTACTAATGGTATAATTAGAGAATATGGTTGGGCTCCATTGTATCAACAATCATTTAAGTGGTTTAGAGAAAAACATGGATTATATGTTGACATATTTGTAGATGACAATAAAACATTTGGGTTTATGATTACACATTTTACTAGTGAAGGCAGAGTAGACAGTCCAGTAAAATACAATCATATAACTTATGAAGAAGCAGAACAAGCATGTTTAGATAAACTAATAGAAATAGGTTATGGGAAAAAGAGGTAGACCAAAACAAGAGGTCAATGAGACCGAATTTGTAAAACAAATAAAATTTACTAGGGAATATAAAAACAAAAGTGGAGTTCGTTCTGTTTGGACTTATGACCTAAATAAAGCACCAAACGGTCCTATAAGTGTTGAAGAATTTTACCCAACAAATTTTGTTAGTGAAGCTGAAATTGAAGCTAAATTACCTAAAACACAAAGGAAATATATTAACCCGAAAAATGGGAAATTAGTAGCATATTCAAGAGCAAAGGAGTTAGGAATAATTAAATAATAAAAATAAAGTTTATGAAACAACCAGTAACGAAAACGTGGCTTGAAGCCCGTCAATTTATTAAAGATGAAAATTTCGAAGAAGCAGAGAAAGCATTAGACTTAGGTATAATGTTAGTAGCGATGATTGGAGGAAAAGATAAAGAATTAATTGAAGGAGTAAAACGTGAAACATGGTTAGAACGGTTTTGGATTACTACTGAAAACCATATTTGGACACGTAGACCAGATTATGAAAAAAATTGGAGGATGAGATAATGACACCAAAAGAAAAAGCAAAGGATTTAATAAATTCATTCTACTATTCTCTACCAAACAACGGAAGCGAAACGGGATTAAACAGCACTACGGAACGATATAAAGAAGGTATTCAATGTGCATTGATAGTAGTAGATGAGGTATTAAACTTTATAAACACAGATGCATTTACCTATACTAATGAAAAATATTGGCAAGAAGTTAAACAAGAAATAGAAAAAATATAAATGGAAGGTCCAGAATTCGTTATTAAATATAACAAAGTTAGAGAAGTTATTAAATCAAGTTCTACTTTAGGACATGTAAAAACTTCAAACGTAATGGTAAATAACTTATTGGATAACTGCATTCATGATGAAATGAATCCCCAAATATATTTACCATTCATATTAGAACTAAGAGAACTATTACGAACTAAAATTGATGAAAATGAAGATTATATTTTGCTACAAGTGTCATAAACGTATTATTCCACCTCCATTTTTGGAAAAAGTAAATGCTGGAGGAAAAGTAAAACTTAAATGTGGAGATCCGAAGTGTGGAGGAAGTATTAATTTTAAAAAATAAAACAATGAAAATACTAATAGGAATACTAATGGTTATACTAGGTATAACAGTAGCAGCATGTGCAATAATGTTACTCTATCTATTCTGGTTTAAAGCTGTGCCAGACGTTTGGAAAATGATTACTAAAAAACAAGACCATGATAAATAAGAAAAATCTCATAATATATGTTCTTAGTGGTATAGTATTAATAAGCCTTATAGGAACTATTTCTAGTACCCCTGGGTTATTAGCAATTATTTCCTACTGCCTAGGCATAGGTACATTAAGAGAAACTAAAAGACAAGACAATGAATAAATTTATATGTAGTGAGTGTGGTACTAAGTACAGCTCACCAGAATTAACACCTCCTCCAGGAATCAAGTGGAGTGATGGTCATGTATGTACACCTAAACCTGTAGACAATGAAAAGTAATATACCAACAGCAGAAGAGTTTTTATTATTAATGAAAGATGAAGATTTTACTCTTTCTAAATCAGGATTAAAAGTATCAAAAATGATGATTGAATTTGCTAAACTACATGTAGAAAAAATAAAAGATTTACAACAATCTAAGTATTATGCAGGTGAAACAGGTTATATTAAAAAAGAAGAATGGAAAGAATTACTAACTAATATAAAATAACATGAAAAATGAGTTTATAACATATGAACAAGCCTTAGCTTTAAAAGAGCTAGGATTTGATGAACCTTGTTTTGGTTATTACAATATTGACCCACAACTTAAAAATCCTGTTTTTAATATGGTAAAACCATTTGAGCACATATGGTGTTTACCTGCTCCTTTATACCAACAAGCATTCAGATGGTTTAGGGAGAATCATGATATCCAAGGGTACATCTATTCAAGCACGGTTAGAGGTAATGTAGAAAAAACTAAACAGTTTACAGGATACATTTGGAATATAAATGGTATTGA
>Ga0214919_10002290_pt1 | contig 30262 bp, 24 predicted proteins | sample LL1503_MetaG_FD_177994 | JGI IMG/M metagenome (GOLD analysis project Ga0214919, IMG submission 177994) | Freshwater microbial communities from Lake Lanier, Atlanta, Georgia, United States - LL-1503 | ecosystem: Environmental > Aquatic > Freshwater > Lake | place: USA: Georgia | collected... | reverse complement strand
AATAATTATATACCTAATAGTGATATGATTGAAAGGAAATATCAACCATATGAGGCACACTTTGGTCCACATGTATTTACTAGGGAATTATAAAAATAACATACATATAATAAATATATACGTAAATGTTCTTATATAAGGAGGTTACAATTCCAATAAAAATTGAATTTTAATATAAAAAATAGTTCTTATATATAATTATAACAATGGTTAAATTTGGTGAGAGCGATGCAATAGTAATAAATGATCTTGATTTCAAAAACAAGATCATTGATTATCTTTTCAATACAATTGATATTTCAAAATATAGATATAATATGTTGGAAAATCTACAACAATTAAATTATTTAAAATTAAATGAACACTATTTGTCACCTAATTTTAAAGGATATAATTATTTTTTAATTTTTTATAAATACAATAGTATTCCATATTGTGTAGCAATTGATAGAAAAAATTTATCATATCATCGAGATAAAGTTGATATAAAAAAAGTTCCAATTTTTAAAATTAAAGTTATGACTACACCATCTATATTTAGGGGGACTATAATGGATTGTAAATTAATTAAAAATATAATGATAATAAAAGATTGTTTCCAATTAATGGGAAATATGATAATTGATATGGATATGTTAAATAAAATGATCCATCTCGATTCAATTATAATGAATCAATTCCAGAAAGAATATTGTAGTAATTTTACCTTTAAAATAAATAAATTATATCAATATAATATGTTGACAGAAGTGATACAGAATATCATACCAAAGTGTAATTTGGAAATACAAGGATTAATTTTCTTACCAAAACAATCTGGTATATCTATTATTTATGTTGATAAGAAAACAACAGCAAGTGAAAATAAAGTTGAAATAACACAACAGAATAAAACAATTGTAACTGAAAATAATCATATGGTTCATGATTTAAAAAAATTCCTATTATCACGTAACTATTCTTATGAAAGTAATGGTAAAAAGAAAAATTTAGTAATTGAAAGAACAAATATGGTAGATGTATATAATGTATATGAAACGAAAGATGATGAAGAAAAAATTGGTATTGCTCATATTCCAAATTTAAAAATATCAAAATATTGTTATGAAAATATAATTGATAAACAAATGTGTCAATGTATATATCATAATGATTTTGGTAAATGGATACCATTAAAATGTATATAAATAATTTATTTAAAATAATATAATATATTAAATTAATTAGAATGACTACACTTTACCAACCGACATATTATGATATTCATACTACACCCATATATACAAAAGATGGAACGGAATACAAGTTTGAAGGACTAAATAATGAAACAAGAACATCATTTAGGTTTATTGTTCTTACTTTACGTAAATATTTCGGTCTTGATTTAGATTTTGAAAGGATAGAAACCCAAATGATTATAACGACTCTTTCTTACGAGCAAATGAAAATACTACGAGAAATAGATGAGGATACGTGTGATTTCCCTGTAAAATATGGTCGATCACAATTGAAATTTGAAATTGATACATATAAGACCTACTATAATGTGTAAAATAAAATAATGTATTTAAAAAAATTTAATTTAATTATCATCAATAGAATCTTGAATATATTTAATAAATTCATAATTAGTCATATCATTATTCAAATATATTTTAACTTCAACATAAAAAAGATGAGAATGTGTCATTACTATGTTATTATTTACACATAATACTATTTTGTAATCAGTTGTATCTCTCAATATGATATTAAATTCTTTCCCCGGGATATTACCAATTGTAAAAATAGTGTCAATAACACCATCTGGTTTCATATAATTTATTTCAGCGCGCGACCAATCATTTGATGGTGATAATGTTATATTTTGAATAGGATGATATCTAACTGACTTGGTAGTAGGAAGATGTCCACATAATACACTTTTAGTATTCATTTAAATAATATAATGTTATTCTTATATTATTTAATAAAATCAATTTTTATCAATGATACTAGGTATATCATTGATAAAAGAACATAGACTGTCGATCAATTTTTTATGTGTTTTAATCTATAATATTTCATTTTATATTTTAAATATTTATTATATGTAGAACTACTCATAATACTAGGTGGGTATAATAAATTATATATATCATCATACATCTTAATAGTATTATTACTAAATTTACTATTTAATAAACGTATACTCGAACCATAGAATAATTTAGGAGAGTCGTCGCTCGATTCTTTTATTTTATATAAAAACATTAAATCATTTTTATCTATATTGGAAATCTCATATGTACTAACTTTAGATAATTTATCTGTCATATTTATTATTAATTCATTGTAATCAGTTAATAATTCATCATATAATTTGAATCTAGATGGTAATTTTTCATCTTTAATAAATACAAATATTTGTTTTATCATATCAATTGATTTGGTTTGCATGATATTATTACTACAATCATATGTAGTTAATGGATTAAATAATTCTTGTAATAGTATTTCATCGTATCCAGTTTTAAAATACATCTTTAATTCATCTCTTGGATCTACCTCATCTTCTTTAAAATTCATTATTTGACTACTTGTAAAAAATGATTCCAGTATATGATCTACGATATATTTAGTATCTTCATTATTAAACTTTGTTTGTAGTATATCCATCCTATCAGATATCTTTCTTATAGTTAAATTAAAATAAGTTTTCTTAAATTTAAATTTAATTCCAAATAATCCTGCCAATATATCAAATAATTGAATTTTGTCATATTTTTTTTTCATTGAATTATATTTAATATAATCAAAATTGTTATCCTTAATACATTCACACTCTTTGTTTATTTTACCTTGTTTAAAATCATATATTGTTTTAAGTTCTTCATATAAATTTAACCATTTTGAATAATGCCTCGTTTTAATTAAATCGGGTTGGAATTCTAATGTTTTATACAAAAAATTTGTTTCAAATTCATAAAAAAAACCCATTTTATGTGTATCACTTTTACTAAATTGTTTTATATTATAACAATCCATATAAGATACAAATCCATCTGCTTCTCGTGATATACTTATATTAACATCTGTTTCTGTCATTGGTAGTAAACGAAAACCTCTAACTTTATCCAGTGCAATAGTATGATTCATTATATCTCGACAAAAATAAATAAATATTTCTGACTTTGGATGATTTATTATATATTTTAACATAATGAATGATTTTTCTAAATATACTTGTTCTTTTGTATTTGGTTCATTTGAATAAGTCTTATATATTGTTTCAAAAACTGATTTATCTAAATAAAATCTAACTACAAAATCAGGTAAACAATTAGCAACATTATCTAATGATTTTTTCATAGAATATAAATAATTATTTAAATCATAAATATTTTTAGAATATAAAACAATTGATATAACATTACAACAGTTTTCCCTTCTTTCTAAATCAAACATTTCATCAATCATTGTTCTATTAAAATTCATTGATTCCAATAAGGGGATAATCCAATCAATTATATCATATGTATGTTTATACATATCAGCGTGCGCTCTTTTTAATACGGTATAACATATATCAGTATTATCATATGTATATTTATCCAAATCATCAAGTGTTTCGAAATTAAGAATTTCATTACAAATTGGTATAAAATCAGATAAATTATTAATATTTTGTAATATATCTATATATTTATTTTTACAATCAATTGTTGTCATTATAATAAAGTCTATAAAAAATATAAACTTTATAAATAATTTTTATTCGCAAGCAAATATATTTGTTTTTAATCTATAATATTTCATTTTATATTTTAAATATTTATTATAAGTAGAACTACTCATAATACTTGGTGGATATAATAAATTATATAACTCGTCATACATTTTAATAGTATTATTTAAGAATAGACTATTTAATAAATGTATACTAGAACCATAATATAAATTAGAAGACTCTTCGTTCATATCTTTTATTTTATATAAAAATATTAAATCATATTTATCTTTATTACTAATTTGAAATTGATCCAATTTATATGTAATGGGTTTCATTTTTTCAATAAATTGATAATAATCACTTGGTAATTTTTTTAATTCTAATTCTTGTTCTAATATTGATGAATTCGAATTATATCTTATTAGTACAAATATGTTTTTAATCATTGCAATTGAATTAGATTGTTTATCAATAGTACTACAATCATATGTAGTTAATGGATTAAATAATTCTTGTAATAGTATTTCATCATATCCAGTTTGAAAATATGTGTATAATTGATTTGATGGATCTATAATAGAAGAAATATTTTTTGTATCATCACTAAACATTTTAGTTTGTAATATGAGCATTTTATCAGATATCTTTCTTATAGTTGAATTAAAATAAGTTTTTTTAAATTTAAATTTAATTCCAAATAATCCAGCCAATATATCTAATAATTGAATTTTTTCATATTTTTTTTTCATAGAATTATATTTAATATGATCAAATATATTATTTTCAATACATCCGCAATCTTTATTGATATTACCTTGTTTAAAATTATATATAGATTTAACTTGTTCATATAAATTTAACCACTTTGAATAATGAGATACTTCATTTGAATTAGGTTTACGTTCAAAAAACTCATATAAAAAATTAGCTCCAGTATAATCATCTTCATATTGATAAAATAATCCCATTTTATGTGTATCACTTTTACTAAATTGTTTTATATTATAACAATCCATATAAGATACAAACCCATCTGCTTCTCGTGATATACTTATATTAACATCTGTTTCTGTCATTGGTAGTAGGCGAAAACTTCTAACTTTTTCTAATTCAATAGTATGATTCATTATATCGCGACAAAAATAAATAAATATTTCTGACTTTGGATGATTTATTATATATTTCAAAATAGTGAATGATTTTTCTAAATATAATTTTGTTAGATCTGATAAATTTGATTCTGAATAAGTTTTATAAATTGTTTCAAAAACAGATTTATCTAAATAAAATCTAACAATAAAATCTGGTAAACAATTAGCAACATTATCTAATGATTTTTTCATAGAATATAAATAATTATTTAAATTATACATATTTTTATTTGAATTGTGTATATTTTTAGAATACAAAACAATTGATATAACGTTACAGCAGTTTTCCCTTCTTTCTAAATCAAAAATTTCATCTATCATTATTCTATTAATATTCATAGATTCCGCTAATGGGATAAACCAATCATTTATATCATATGTATGTTTATACATATCAGCATTTGCTCGTTTTAATACGGTGTAACATATATCAGTATTATCATATGTATATTTATTCACATCATCCATTGTTTCGAAATTAAGAATTTCATCACAAATTGGTATAAAATCAGATAAATTATTAATATTTTGTAATATATCTATATATTTATTTTTACAATCAATTGTACTCATTATAATAAAGTCTATAAAAAAATACTTTTTTATATATAATTTATAAAAAAGTATATTATGAGACAAGTTAACTTTCTCTATAATTTTTTATAAATATAATATACTCACTGTTACATTATCATATGATCCAGATTTAATTGCATGTTCTGCTAATGATTTGGCAATATTACCTTTGTAGTTTTCTTTAATCAAAGTATCTACATATTTTGTTGCTTGTTCATTACTAAGTACATCCCATAAACCATCGCAAGCAAATATTACAAATTTATCTTTTTTACTTAATTTATATCTAAATACTTCAGGACGATGTGTCACATAGGGTGTATTATCCAAATCACCAATTGCTCGTGATAAAGATAGATCACCTATTCTCCAATCCACACCGTCAAATTTAATTCTACCCCCCAAATTTTCAATGCGTTTTTTTTCAGATATATGGTGTGGTTTATGATCACGAGTTAGTGGAATCGCAATATTTTTACTATTGTAAAGAACTGCTCTTGAATCACCTACGTTTGCTAACCAAATCATATTACGATTCATCATATCAATATATTGTATACCACATAAAGCGGTAGATCCGCACCTTTTTGACACAATTGGATGATTTTTTATTAAATCTTCTTGTAATTTATCAAATAACTTTCCAAAAAAATTTGATGTTATCTTTGACTTTTGTTGATAAATATTAATATCTGTTTTTTTTAATAAATATTTGGGTAAGTTTTCCTTTAAGAATTTGGAAACTAATTTCCCTCCATGACCATCAAAAATACCAACACAATTAACTGGACTTATTGAAGAATCCATATTATTAATGTTCAATATATTGATATGCTGATCTTCATTTGATTCTCGTTTACCTTGTAAACTGAAAGATTGTATCATCTTAATATAATGTAGAATAAAATAATATTATTATATATTTATTATTTTATTATAAATTGATGATTAAAAATAATATTGTAATAATTTTATTACAATATTATTTTACATATGAACAAGGTGATATGTATCATAATAATAAAAATTTAATTCAATTGTATAAATTAAATTCATTCGTATATAATGAATCGATTAAAATAATCTATTCATATTGTAAATTTTTTATCATAATGATAAATTAAATGCTGTTAGAAATAATAAGTATAACATATATACTTGTACTATTAAATGGTGATCAATCATATTAATATTTTCGCTAATTTCTTTACATGTTATGCGTGTTTCTATATATACAATATTTTATATTGATTCTGTATGCTGTTAGAAACAACGCTCTGTATGGGACTTGAACCCATGACCCCCAGATTAAAAGTCTGGTGCTCTACCAACTGAGCTAACAAAGCATAATGCTATTCACAGTTAAAAGGTGCTCTACCACTGAGCTACTAGGATATCTCCTAGGTGGAATCGAACCCACGACCACCTGCTTAAAAGGCAAAATTATTTGCTATTTGTGAATAAATATCCCATGTGGGAATCGAACCCACGACCTACAGCTTAGAAGGCTGTCGCTCTATCCCCTGAGCTAATAGGACATTGAGACAAGAGTCTCATATGTTTGGTGCAGGGTTCGAACCTGCGCGGATATACTCCAATGGGTCTTAAATCCATCACCTTAACCACTCGGTCAACCAAACTTAAATTGCTAAACACATTTAATTATCTTTAATATGATGCTTTTGTGTTATATCATAATATATTTCCAACAAGGAAATATATTATTCTTTTGTAGGATTAAAAAAAAGAATAAAATCGATCTATTAGATCATATGCTTGGTGTAGGAATCGAACCTACGCGGATATATTTATACCAGCCAAGTTCATATCGGAACATTAACTCAACCAATAAAAAATATACCCAGATGGATTTGTCTGGGTAAGCAACATCCGTCACCTACTTTCGATTACCATCACCTTACCACTCAGTCAAACCAAGCCCAAATTTGCTATACACAATAATTATATTATCTTTAATATGATGCTATTTGTGTTAATTCCCTTCCCTTATTGGGACTAATTGTTGCTTCGTGTGGGAGTCGAACCCACGACCTCTGCGTTATAAGCACATTGCTCTGCCAACTGAGCTAACGAAGCATTTGTATGAACACACTTTTTATTGTAAGAAGTGAGTAATCTATTCCTCTCTTCTTAATATACTATATTAATATTTCTTTAAGTAAAAATAATTATAACTATTTTATTTATAATCTATATTCTTGAAATATAGATTATATATTTCCTCATTTGGGAACTATATAATCTATATACTTATATAAGATTATATTTTTAAATAGTTTTTTTATAATTTAAAAAAACTATATATTTTTTAAATTATAATAATTTTACGTTTCAAACCAATCAATAGAGTCCCATCTCATTACTGATTTCATCTAGTTCTTGTTTTTTAAATGTCATTTTTGTCCGAGTTCTATTTTTAGGTTTCTCATCTGGATTTGGTTTCTTACCTAATAATAACTTGTATTTAGTGGGAATACAATCTATTTTTTTATTTACTGTTAATATTTGTTTCCAATTTTTTAAACTTTGTGTTTCAACATAATATGTTCCAATTTTAGCAATCAGGTCACTATCTACAAGTGTTTGTAATTCATTTTCATCAAAAATATCTGTAAATTTATTTGTTAATTTATTTGTTTTAAATACAATACTTTTTATCCTATCTGTAAAATCTACTGTCTCTCTTTCACAACAATTATCACAATTATTACAACAAAAGAATTTTGGGATTTGTCCAAAATATTCTAGAATAAATCGTCTTCTACATATTTGGGTGAAAAAATATCTTGCCATTTTATCCAAATTTTTTTGTTTATTTTCTAATAATTCTTTATTGTCTATCATATCGTCATTATTTTGAATCATGTTATTTTTAGTATTCATATGTTTTCCAATAATAATATTTCTATATTGAAAAAATAAGACAGTTTCTGCCATAAACTCATCACGTCCTGCGCGTCCTATCATCTGATAATAATCTTCAACTGAATTAGGGGCACCGAATATTAATACACATCTTACTATTTGATCAATACCCATACCGAATGCTACTGTACTTACTATAATATTTATAACACCTTCACTAAATTGTGTTTGTATTTTATAACGCATTCCCTTACTCATTCCTGCGTGATAACCTGCGCAATTAATATTATATTTTTTTCCATATATTGTATTAATATTACGCGCCAATTCATTTGTATCTTTTCTACTATTTGTATAAATAATCATTTTATCGTTCATATATTTTTTAATCCATGGTTCTATCATTGTTTCATCAATACTATTTACTTTAACACATTTTAAATATAAGTTGGGTCTATCAAAATTTGCTCGAACTATCAAAGGATTCAGAAGAGATAAATTTACACTAATATCATCCACTACAGTACTAGTTGCCGTTGCTGTTACTGCCATAATAGGAATAGATGGAAAAATTTTACGAAATTTTTTAATTTTCATATAACTATCTCTAAAATCATGCCCCCACATACTAATACAATGACTTTCATCTATCGCTAGATGACCCAAACGATCCTGTTCCATCAAAGTTGTCGCTAATTCCATACCCTCACCATGAATTAAATATTCTGGACTCATGTAAACTATATTTATATTACCATCAATTATTTCTAAAACTTCTCTCGCCTTATTATAATTATTCCCATGTAAAGCAGCAACAGGTATATCCATCTCTATTAATTTTTCTTTTTGATCTTCCATTAAAGATATTAATGGTGAGATTATAAACATTACTTTACCTGTAACAAGTGGTGGAAGAAGATAACACATTGATTTACCATAACCAGTTGGTAACAATCCTACTACATCTCTATCATTTAAATATGCATTGATTAGTTCAATTTGTTTATCCTTTAATTCAGTGTAACCCCAATATTTTTTTAATATTTTAACAAGTTTTTTAGAATAATCCATTAAATAACAATTAATTATATTATTATTTATAGTTAAAATCAATTTTTATCAATGATAAAAGAACATAGATGTACAACTGTCTATCAATTTTTTATAAAAAAAATTAAAACGGATGAATGATTTTAATATTATCATTAATCTGATTTAACAGCAATTCAATCAAGTGCAGTTCACTGAGCGTTTCCATATAATAAGGACGATTATAACTATTATATATTTCCAAGTAATCTAATATCATATTATAGTTTATACTATTTAACATTATAGGGGGGATTACAGTAGTGTATCCATTGCCGTAATATACTATACTTACTACTTCACCCCTGTGATTAGTTATACTTTGTATCAACATATTATTTTTTTTAATCATCTCTTCCCTAGGGCATTCAACATATTTAAATAATATAATCTTATCATTCGTATCCATTTTATTTTTAAAAATATTATCATATAAATAATGATAATATTTTTCTTTTTCAACTGGACAATCTAATGTTTTTACAAAATGTGACATTATTATGATATATAATATGATATAAATAAATATAATATCAATTTTTATCAATTTTTATTTTATGTATAGGATATTTTTTTATTCCCACCATCCAAATCAACGAGTTTTTCTTCTTTTTGTTTAAATAATTGTAATTTGATACCTACTATCTCTTCAACTTCTTCTGCGAAAAAATGTTTCATATAATCAATTCCATCTGTATATTGCATAATTAAATCTAATACTGTTTCACCATTCTTATTTTTATCTATTGTTAACATACGTTGTATTATTTTTTTATCTGATATATTTTTTAATAATAATGTGAATATACTACCACTAGTATTTTTAATTTTTTTATTAAATATATTGTAGTCTGATGAATAAGATGAAAATGTTTTTAAATTTACATGAAAAATATTATCGTTATTATTATTCACTAGTTCTACATTTATTTTATTTATAAAATAATCAACCATTTTAAATTTCATATTAGATATGGATATTAATAGCAAGTTGTTTTTATCCACATCCTCTAACATAAGATTTGCTCCTTGTTGTATTAACCAATTAATAAAAATGATAAAAGACTCTTCCATATAAACAGTAGATGACTGTACACTTCTTAATAATAATTCATTGATATTATGATGTTTTAATTTATCAACATCATAATCAATTAATTCACATATTAATTTTATATTATAATAATCGGCATTTTTTAATATCATACTATCAATATTTTCATTATTATTACCAAGTAAAGATAATATATTACTAGTATGTAAAATTCTTTTTGTATTATTCATCTGCCTGTATGATATATAATTATATAATTTAAAATTATTATCTGTCATCTTAATCAGTTTACTTATTATTATTGTATTATCTATATTATTTTTTAATAACAGATTAATTATTGTATTTATACTGTAAAATAATTCATCTGTGTCTTTATCTTTTAATAACAGATCAATAATATAGTCATATTTTAAGAATAAACTTTCAATGACATATATATTTTTATATAATTTTAATGATAATATAATATCTTCTATTTTTAAATTATTTACAGATATATCATTATCTAATAAAAATAATGCAATTGTTTCCATATTATTTTTAAACGCTAGATCAAAAGTATTAAATCCATCATTATCTATTACATTTAAATTAGGCATATAATCTAATATTATTGAAGCAATATTAGGAAGATTATATTTTAATGATAACAAAAATGCTGTGTCACCAGAATTATCCATATGTTCAATTGATGCTCCATTATTAATAAAAAATAACACCCCCTCTTCGCATCCTATTCCTAATATTATGAAACTAGATTTAATTTCATTTGGTTTCGTTATAGTAAACAATGAAAAATCAGTTTTATTTATATCTAATAATGAACTATACTGCGTAGTTAAATGTTTAAATAATTCCATATTATTAGTATTCATTGTACTTATCAATAAATTATCATAATATTTATCTATATTATTTTTAAAATATTTATCAACAATATAATCAAATAACATTATATCTTTTATTCTATTTATATTTACTACGCATATGAAATCATTCTCGTGATTTATATTTTTAATAATATCAATATCTAACATAGTCTCAATATGTTTAAATATTTCCAAATTTGTTTCCAAAGCAATTAATATTAAATCTTCATTTAATCCTACTATATCTATTATACTATCAATCCAATTTATATTTTTTTTTATAATAAATAGTTCTATTAAATTAATTCTATCAGATTCTATAATTTCTTTTTCAGATGGAATATCTTGAATTTTTAATAAGTTAAAATCTGATGGATTTGATATATTACTTATATATGCTATGGGTATTTCATGTAAAATATTATTTAATAAATAATACGTATTATCCATTTCTAATAACGGATAAAGTTTTCCATCAATATCCCCAAAGCGAGAAGTATAATTATATTTTATTATATATTCCAAATAGTTAATCCAGTCGTATGTAATTATACCATTTTCATCATCATAGAATTTTCTAATTCCATTACAAGTATAGAATCCAACAGCATGTCCTATTTTTTGTTTGGGAAATGTCATAATAATACTAACTGAATTTAAATCTTCTAAATCTTCTAATTTTAAATTTATTGAATTCCTATATTGTTTGTTTATTATTTTCTTATCTTTTAATAAAATAAACGATAATATAGATATTACCATATAATCTTCCAGATTACTACCACTGGAACTATTTACCGTTTTATCGTTTCTTGTAATCAATTTAATTTCTTTTGCACATGTAATACCTTCATTCATACTAATTGATCGTTGAATTGGAATACGTTTTTTAGTAATAGGTATTATTTTATTAGCAATATGATTATGATGATTCATAAATCTATTCTTAAACGCTTGTAAATAAGGTTTAATCATTTCTCTAAAATTATCAAAATCTTCTGGAGTTTTTCTATAAAATAAAGGAATTATATGTGTTTTATTATAATATAATGCCAAATCAATCATTTGATCTGGTTCTAAATTATATAAAACTTTTTGTGCATATCCTTTAATACCATCTGAAAAACAAAATATCATTTGTAGTGTATCATGCCAACATTCACCAATATGTTGATGAAATCCTATATCATCGCATATAATTTGTATTGGATTAATAAGTAGTTTAAATAATGGTGTATATCCATTCACTTCGGTATATGGTGTAACGTATTGAAAATATGTTGGTTCAACTCCACCTTTTAATATAATACCATCAGTGCTATGAGTATTATTTGTTATAAAATTTTTTTGATTATTATTTACTGTATTACTTAACATTTGATACTTTTTTTTATACTTTTTATATTTTTCTTTGTAATTCATATATATTAATATATATTATAATTTATTATAAAATAATTATTTACTCATCTTCTCCTCCAGAATTTTCGGAATCAGATGAACAACTTGACAAACTTTCTAGATCTGTTTCAGAACTAGACACATAACCTTGTTTGACTGGTATATCTGTTTCAGAATCTTCATCTAACTTTGGTTTACCCTTTGATACAGGTGTTTTTGTTTTAACAGGTGTCTTGGTAACTTTAGATTTTATTTCTACTTCAGGTTCTGGTTCTTTTGTCTTTTTACCTTTAACAACTTTTGTTGGGATTGTAACTTCCGTATCACTATCAACTTTCTTTGCTGCTGTTTTCTTAACAGGTGCTTTCTTAGTAACTGGTTCTGCTTCGGGTTGTTCCGGTTTACTTTTACCTTTACCTTTACCTTTAACACCTGTTTCAACAGGGAGAGATAATTGATCCATTGGAATAGTAGTAGTTTCAATAATAGATGACGAGTCTACACTATCTGTCGTGTTATCCATTAAAGATAACATTTGAGAAGTAATACTATCACGCTTTGTTTCTAAAGGTCCAATCTGGTCTTTTAAAATAGTAATATTCTTAACTACATCAGTCCATTCAATCATTAGATCTCCCAGTGATTTTTTATTAGATACAACAGGGGTAGATTCAACAATAACTTGTTTCTTATTAACTTTAGGAGGCATTTAATTAATATTATATAACAAATGTTAACAAATTAAATATAATTCAATTTTTTTATTATATGAGAATATGTTCATTTAATCTATGACACTCCTCGTATAAAAAGTTGACATTTTGATATATTATTGTAAATATACATTAATATATTAAAAATGTCATTTCAAAATAAAAATAACTACACACTCTATATTAAATTAGATGATAATATGTCAGATAATATTAAGAATTATTATATTCAACTAGGAATGAATAGTCTTACTACAGAAGATTCAGGTGTTGATATGGTTGTACCATCTAATCATGTGTTTAATACAATCGGTGTCCATTCAATTGATCATATGATTTCATGTATGATGATTGATAATAGAACAGGATTTACATCTGGGTATTATATGTACCCAAGGTCTTCTATTTATAAATATCCTTTTATGTTAACACATAGTGTTGGTATTATAGATTCTGGTTACAGAGGACATATTACTGCTAAAATAAGATGTTTTGAACCAGATATTAAGATCGAAAGTGGTATTAGATTATTTCAAATATGTGCTCCTGATTTATCTCCAATTGATATTAAAATTCTAAATAGTAATGATATATTACCTGTTTCACAACGTGGTAATAATGGATTCGGATCCTCTGGTAACTAAATTATAAATTATATTTTTAATATTTTCTTTTATAATATCTAGCATATCATTACCATTTATTTTAATTAAATTAGCAGTTGTTGATTCTAACCATTCTTCATGTTTAATATGACATTGTTCTAAATATTCTAATGGTATTAAATTTTCTTCAACCCTATTTCTTTTTTTAATTCGTTGGGCGCATTCTAATGGTGTAGTTGAGATATAAATAATTGTATCTACTTTTGATATTTTACTAAATGTATCATACCAATAATTATATGTCACCCATTCAATACTACTGATATTTCCAACCTCATATAACATTTTGGCAAAAACATATTTATCTGTCTCTATACATCTTTCTGTAATAATAACACTATTTGGATGATCATTAATTGCGTCTATTAATTTTTTTAATCTTGTTATATACGCTAATACTTGGAAACAGAATGAATTTTTTTTTTGATCTTTATAAAAACAATCTAGAGCATTCATACCATTGTCATCCTTTACATTTAACCATTCTGTTACTGGTTCATCTACAAAATAAATATTAGGTATATTTAATGATTTAATATATTCCAGTATAGTAGATTTTCCAGTTGCTATATTTCCTTCAATTGATACGATCATTGCCATTAATAGTGTATATCTTTTTATATTATATTAATAGTAAATCAATTTTTCTTTAGAATTGTCGTCTATTAAAATGGATATATTATTATCAGAGATAATCGCCTCGCTTATAATTTATGGATTTTATTGTATTAATTCTAATTTAATATCATCAAAATTTTTTTTAGTAGGGGTTTCCGTCAAAATACCATTAGCATATATACCATAACGCATACTATCATCACCTTCATTATCAAGTATCATATGATAGTAAGTATACATCTCTTTGTCGGTTATTTTATTAAAACGGTCTGACACAGCAGCAATTAATATATACATATCATCAATCTTAGTTAGATTATCAAAAGCATTTAATTCTTTGTATCGATCTAGTTCTATTTGATTTAACGATTTTACTAAAATACCATGTAATCCAGATATAATTAAATCATCGGTCATATTATCTCGTTTTGTCATTTTATACATACAGTTCATCCAATTATCAGGATCATTATTAGATGTACGTTTTCCTATTTTATTCACTTTTCTATAACCATGTTTATATGTTTTTACTAATGTATCTGGTTTTATATCTTGAATTAAAGTATACTCTTCATTCATATCACGCGATAAGCATAATATTTTCGTATTTTCATTAAAACATGATATAGTGGACATCATAAAATTAGGTATTTGAATGTCATTTTTAATATCAGATACACTAATTGTATTATTATTTATATTACTTGATTTTATAGGTATAATAGTTGTAAATAATTTAGGATATAATAAAGTACTCGAGGTACTTTGAAATGGTTCTTTAATATTGCCAAAAGGTTCATTTCCATATAATTGTATATCAGATCCAAATGATGATGTTGCTGGTTTCTTGTTACCATAAATATACACCGCATTATCTAATATTATATTTTGACAAATGTAACCATAATATGTAATAATTATTCTATCTTCAGTATTATTAGTACTAAAATTAGAATTAAGTAATCCTGTTGTAGTTTCTGAAGAATTAAATTTTATAACAATTTGATAATTCGATTTATTATCAAGTGGTGATATTATATTATTTCTAGACATAGATATGGTATTATTCATATTAATAATATTTCTATTTGGTTGTATTGCATTATTATTTTCTTGATTATCTGGAGCAGAATATGATTTGTTTTGTACTGACAATGGAATAGTAGTAGTAGTATTATATACTAAATTTGCTTCAATCTTAGAATTATCGCCTTCATATTGTATTAATATATCAGATATAAACATATTAGATTGCAAAGATGTTTTATTGTTAAAAGTAGATTTAAATATTAATGTATTATTATCACTATTCTTATTAAATGTAATACTGCTATATAGATTTGATATATCTGTTGTGTTATAATTATTAATTTCAAGTGGTTTTGTAGGTGGAGATATAGACTGGAAACCAATTACTAGATCCGTAATTGCAATAATCTTATAAATATTATCATTTACTGTAAATAAATCATTTATTTTTAAATTAGATAATTCAGGATTTGATGTAGATGGATAAGATACATTAATACTACTATTACCATTATTCATTAGTATCATTATCTTTATATTATTTGTATCAATTAAAGTTGTCGTTGTACCACTACTTGTTAGTGTATAAAATTGAGTGTTATCATGTGGAAATAAATTTATCGTATTTCCAGTGGAGTCACTATTTATAGGTGGGACTGTATTTTGAAAAAATGGTTCTGTTATAGTAATTGGAACAATTATATTAATTGGAATATATTTTGTTGTTACTATGTCTATCTTTTCCCCAGCAATCATGTTTCCATCTTTGTTATAAGAAGGAGGGCCATCACCAGATGTAGTTCCTGTTTTGATTAAACTGTTTTTTAATGACGCATTACTCACAAGAATAGAATCAATTAGATTTGTATTTGTTATTGGAATTGTATATGATTGCGGTATGATATCCGTAGAAGCAATTATATTACTAATTTTTGATAAATCATTTTGACTATTTATTTGCATCATATTATCATTATTAAATTTATTATATATTATTAATGGTTTTATATCACTATAATTAAACTGATTAGGAGTCCTATCATCATCATGATAGTATTTATTAGTAGTATTAATATCAGCAGATTTTACATTAAACTGAATTGTAAACATTTTATATGATAAAATGGTATCATAGTTTTGAATTGTAGGTGGTATTGTTACACTAGATTTAGTTGCTACTACTGGAGTATAATTTAATGACTTGGTTGATATATCTCTTATACCATAGTTCCAACCATTCAAAATATTAGTCAGTTCTTTATATTTCGAATTAGTTTTTTCTTCATCAGTCAAGGTATTTTTATACTCCACTCCAAATATTATTATCGTACCCGTAGCATTTCCACCTTTAGATATTAACGAACCTGCAGAAGGACTACCGTAAGGTTCACTAATATTATATGATATTTTACCGCTATTAATATACACTGAACTGTTAAAAAATACTATTATACCATTAGCCGGAGTATCGTATGTATTTATAGTTAATTCAGTGTTATTCATATGTATATCCCCATCCAAAATATAAATACCATGTGCTATATCTTTGGCATCAATATTTAAAATATTATTTTTCATATTAAAATTTCCAGTAGCCGCCATATAATATTTCCAACCAATCCCAGAATTAGATGCATTAATATTTATTGTACCACCGGTAACTATAGTATCACCACAAGTTTCAATACCCGGTTTTATTATATTAGAATTTATATTTATAATACCTCCTGATATATGTAATGTACAACGTCTATTGATTTGACAAAAAGCATTATTAATATTTACTATACCACCATTTATATATATATCTATATTTTGACCTACTGCTTTAAAACTATTATTATCTTCAAATGTAATAGTACCTGATCTAAATTCAAGTGATGAACCATTATCTAATATAATTTGTTTCGGTATAATTACAGTGTCATTATTAATATCAATTATTACTTCCTGTATTATAGTTGGATTTTTATTAAAAAAATCAATTACATCCAGTGACGTGGACAATATAATAGCGCTTCTAGGAGGAGTATCTTCTATATATATAAGACGACCACCACCTCCATATATCCCCCTACTACTTATTTCAGATCTTTTTGATAGATTTACTTTATATAGATTTGTACCTATCGTTTCTATGCTTGTTATAGGATTATATAGATAATGATCCTCTCTTAGATTCATTTGTCTAGTTGAAAAAATATTCAAGTCTATATACAATAATGGGTCGATATCACCAAGAACAGGTTTTATAATTACATGATCCATTCTTATAACATCCAACATAAATTTCATTGTAACAAATTGCGGAAATTTAGTAGAAGGTATTGGTATTATATCATCACCACTCCTTGTATTCTTCATACAATAACCATAAAAAGATAAATTTATAGTGTCGTCTAAATTAGTAGAAGTACCGAATTTAGTACCCGTATTTTGTTTAAATTCTACTGATAGACCGGAATAAAATTCTGTTAAAGTTGGTAATAGCGATGTGGTTAATTTAGTATTTCTGGTTAAAACAGATGGAGCAACTTTATTCATACAAATGATAGGTATTTCTTTAGGATTAGTATAAGGACCATACCGGTATTTTGCACTATCAGGGTTAATATTATCAAGATTACTATATTCTATTACAATATTATCAATAAAAAAATTATTTTGTAAATGTGTTAAATCAGAAAGATTCAATATATTACCATATTCAAAACCTAAAAATATAGAATTATTCATTTTTACATAAAGTCCTGATCTATTTAAAGGGAAACAATCGCTTATTATGCTTTTATTATTATAATTAAATGGTACAAGTGATTGTGACTGCGTGGTACTAACATTTGTAAATTTATCTCTATTTTGTAACTTTTCAGTAGTATTTACATATTTAAAATAAAAAAACAGTATTAATATTATAAATATTGGTACAAGTATTAATAATATAGTATTAATCATATAATTTAATTTAGAAATTTAAATTAAATTATTAATTTTTAAACATATATTATCAAAATTATATACATTTTTTTATAATTTTTTTTTATATTTCTTTTCTCATCTATTATAATAATGGGAAAAATGGATATTAATATTACTATAAATAAATTAAATAACCCAATACAAATAATTGCTGATAATAAAAATTGTAAAATAATCATTTCATTTGTAAAACAAGACGAAACGAATTATAATATAGTGAATCAAATTAATATGATGAGTGATATTATTAATACTCGTACTGATATTAAAAATATAAATATTACTTTTGATAAAACGATAAAGAACGAAATGTTTATAAACAATGTATTGAGTAAAATAAATAATATATTATATCGATATCAAAATAATAATATCAAAATATCATTACATAATGTTCGTAAAAGTTCAATTGAATATTATGATGAATTACAACAATATAAAGATATTGTAATGGATCCAACTAAAACACCAGATACATATTTAAAATATGTACTAAGTAGAATACCATCTAGTTATAAATCTAATGTATTTAAAATATCAAAGGATAAAAAATATAAACCAACAAAAATGTTTCCTCTCATTAAATCTGTCGCTGCTGGATCTATATATAATTCTTATTTTGTTCATATTGAACCAAAAAAAAATCAAAAAAATAAAAAAACATTATATTTAATTGGTAAGGCGGTTACATTTGATTCCGGAGGTATGAATATGAAAGTAGATGGTATTGAGAATATGAAAAATGATATGACTGGATCAGCAATTCTTTTAAGTGTTTTACATTTAATGAATCGAAATAAAATGGATATAAAATATAATATACATTTATTTATTCCAATTGTAGAGAATATGATTGGGAATACAGCGACTCGCCCTGGTATGACAGTAGATACAATGAGTGAAAAAACAGTAGAACTAGTTGATATGGACGCTGAAGGAAGATTATGTATAGTTGACGCAATAGATTATATTAATATAAATCTAATTAAAAAAAATAATAATATGAATAGTATTATTTTAGATATTGCTACATTAACAGGAAATACATTTTCTATTACTAAAACAATATCATGTATAATGTTAACTAATAGTATGGGTAAAATTTATAGGGATAAGATGATTGAAATTGGCGAAATGGTAGGCGAATATGTAGATTATCTGCAGATTAGAGATGAATACCTCGATACATTAAGTACACCTGTTGGAGATATTGCTAATTATAATAGTAGTGATAAAGGTGGTGGTTGTATAGTTGCCGGAGCATTTATAAATTATTTTATAGATAGCAAAATACCATGGATACATTTAGATGTTGCATCAAATACATTTATAAATAATATATCGACTAGTTATGGTATTAATTTACTATATTATTTTATTATTAGTTTGTAATACAATTTATGTGTTGACATCAGTATATTACTATTGAGCGAATGGACTAAAATTATTAATTTTAGACATAAGTATTAAAATATCTTTATCTTTTATATTAGTATTTTCTAGTTGAGTTTTTTCAATATTATTATCAAAAAAATTACAATATGTTATAATATTATCCATAATCTCCCCTGATATAATAGGAATCGATATACTGGATAATTGATGCATGGAGAGTAATGGTTTTTTTGTAATATTTACTAGTTTATTAATTGTGTCTTTTATAAACCACATATAATGATAAATATATTCAATCGGAATATTACTACTTGGTACTAAATAATAACTATTATTTGATAAAGTTATATTTGTCAATAATTGTATTAATCCAGCAGATGAACTATTTCGTATAATACTAATAACTGATTGATTTGCTTCATTATTAACAAAATCATCATTCGTATATATAGATACAATAGTATCAAGTTTTACATATTTATCTGTTTCAATAATATCAAATAATGACTTTTTTAAAATTATATAATTCTCAATTTGCAATAAATTTTGGTTATAAATATAATTTGCTTGTGTGTAATAATTAATAACAGTTTCCTGAACTTTTTTAGAAATAATAGGTATTTGTACTTTATACAGTTTATTAATATCAACTTGATTTAATTTTCCTTTAAGGTATAAATGTGGTTTTGTTCTTAATAAAAATTCTAAATAATATATACAAAAATTTGGTATAAATATTGTATTTTCTAAATTTTCTTCCAATATTAAATAAAAATCTTTAGGTATATTTACTTTTGTTGATATTTTAACAAAATCATAATCTTTATAATATTTATCAAATATAAGTATATTATCTTTCGTTATTTTACTTTCATCATAAATAAAATTGAAAATGTTGTTAATCATATTATATTCTATTATATTACTAGTAGTTGGTATTTCATATAATTTATAATATAGAGAGTAATTATTTTTTTTAATCATTTCTATATTTATAGTAGTATTATAATCATTAATATTATTATTCAACGTACTATATATTATATTTTGTGTAGATCCATTGTTTTCAAAATATATAATAGAATTTCTACTTCCTTTAATATTATAATACATTTCATTAATTTCTATTATATTTTTAACATTAAAATTCTCTATCAAATATTTACGTGTATCAACCATTTGATTAGAATCATTTAGTAAAAAAGAGTCTGGTACTATTATAAAAGCACTTCCATTTTTATATAACATACTCATTATTAATTGAATTATAAGTGATTCGTAATTTGTTCCTCTAATTTTGTATTGTTTGATTCTTTCACAGCATGAAGCGTGTGTAATATTATGTTTATTCATAATAGTATCAAATATTATAAAATTAAATTTACCATAGTTGTCATGTATTATAATATCTGATTTTATAATATCATTAGAACAAATACTAATATATTTATCTGTATTACTGTATATTTCATAAGAAATATGACTTTTTATAATAGGATTTTCTTGAAACCCATATATGTTATTAATATTAATAGATAGGTTATATTCTAATAATTTCTTAGTATATGAATTTACTTTCATATTACCTTCAAATATCATATCTGTATCAGTAATTTTTGTATTATTACTTACAAACTCAACTATCCATGATACTAATAATTCATTATTATAATATCTATCATATTCTTTTTTCTCTACCAATGTATCATTTTTGATAAAATGTTTGTAAATTGTATTTATTAAATCGGATGGACTTATTGTTACATCGGTATGTTGATTAAATATTAATTCCATAGATTCTAATAAATCGTTATTGAAGATACGAGTATCAATATTTAACAAGAGTAAATTATATCTACTTTCAGATATTTTATTTAAAAAATCTAAGAATATATCATGTGTTATAATAGTATTAAAATCAATTCCCGTAACTTCTTTAATATGATGTTTAATACAACCATCTGTTTTATATGTATTCATTTTAAATAATATAAAAGAAAAAATAATATTATTAATTCTATCTAATTTAGATAAGTTACTTGCATGTAAAAGTTTATCAATAGAATTAATTAATAATTTAGAACAAGGCATATAAATATACAATATATTTACATTATATGTTTAAATATATTGTATTTTTAAAAATAATGAATATATATTTTGAAATATATATTCATTTTAAGATGTATATTACTATAAAGAAAATTAATAATTTTTAAACCCTCTGTGTGGTATATATACCATTATAAGTAGACATCAAAATAGAATAAATAAATATTAATTAGATAATTTACGTTTTTTTGTCAACTGTATGGATTCTAACTTAGTATCATCTTCTTTGACTATATTTGTACCATCCATTTTAACTACATTTCCCTTAATATTTTTGTCTTCATCATTAACAACATCTGTTTCATCTATAGATTGAATAAATTCATCTGGACAATATGTTTTGCGACATAATTGTCTGGGATTCTCGGGTCCCATATCAATATTACATATAATACATCTATTAATATCCATTACTATATTTGTAAATAAAAATTGATAATAATTTATTATCAATTTTTTTATATTATAATATAATGTCAGAAGTTCAAAAATATATAGATATATGTAAAAGTAAATATCCTTTTTTGCAATTTAAAGTTTATGATATAATGGAACCAACATTAAATCATAAGTATGGAACGATAAGTATTGTTAAGATAATATCTACTGAAAATACAAATGAACCACTCGTAGTAATACCTGGATATAGTTTTAAATCTTTCAATACAATGTGTGATAAATTATTAGAAGGTATAAATATTATTAAAGATACATTCAGTGTAATATATTTTATTAATTGGGGTGAAACTATAAAACAAAAATCAATAGATTGTACTAAAGGTATTGTTGACGAAAGGGAACAATTTGAAATTAATGAGAGGTTTCGTGAAGAAATGGCAATAGTATTGGATAAAATTCTTAGATCAAAAGATATGCATTTTATAGAAGAAGGTCAATCCTTTTCACTACTGGGAAAATCAGCAGGTGGAGGGATATCAATTTATATAGCGTCAATGAATATGTATGTAGATAGATTATTTCTATGCGCTCCAGCAACTATTACTGGAGGATCTTTACTAAAAGATAGAACTAGTAAGAAACATCCTTTGGATATTTTGTTGAGTTGGAATAAAGATGATAAGATGATACCATATCAAAAACATGAACAATTTGTATCAGATTTTGAGGAACAAGGTAATATATATTCCATGTTTTTATATGAAGAGGGAGGACATGAATTGAATGTGAATTTTCTAATGGAATTGTAAATTTTACAATAGGGAATTATAATAATTTTCTAAATATACTTAATGTTTAGTAAATTTAAAAAATTAATTAAATCGGATCAAATTATTATTTTAGATAATATGATGAAAGTTAAAAATACTAGTGTTATATTACCAAATAGTATTATACCAAGTAAAAATGATGTTATCATATCAATAGATAATAATAATATATTTATTCAATATAATAAAAAAACAAAAAATGTTATTTGTATATTTCGTTCAGAATTAGAATATATTCAAACGGAATTTTATTTAAATCGTATAAATCGTTTATTTTCATATGAAGTTTATTTTATAAAATATTTCAAAAATATTCTTGTTTCCAATTCAATCAATTGTTTGTTATTAGGATTGGGAATGGGACACTTACCAAATGTTCTTATAAATATGTTTAATAATAATATTAAACATATAGAATGTGTTGAAATTAACAAATCATTATGCACATTTTATACAAAATATTTTAAAATATCTCCAAAAATAAAAGTTATAAATAATGATGCAAAAAAATATGTTATGAAAAGCAATAAACAGTTTAATTGTATATTTATTGATATTCCGTGTTTTATACTAACTAAAAAATTTATGTTAAAAATATATAGTATGCTAAAAAATGATAATATTATTTGTATTAATTTATGTGGAGATGATTGTTTGAAATTAAATTATAATAATTTATTTAATAATATGATTATACATAAAAATATTAAATTGGATAAAAATAATATTTATATTTTATCTAAATAACATTGATGTAAAAGACGGTGCTAACATTTCAGCGTTACTCTTCTTTTCTTGTTTCTTTGAAACATTTACAACAATAACTGGTTCATCCATCGTATTTGCGTCAGGTGTACTAGGTTCGGATATACTAGTATTATTTGTAATAACAACAGGTGTGGTTTCAACAGATGTTGTTCCAACAGATGTTGTTCCAACAGATGTTGTTCCAACAGATGTGGTTCCAACAGATGTGGTTCCAACAGATGTGGTTCCAACAGATGTGGTTCCAACAGGTGTGTTTTCAATAGATCTACTTTCAACAGGTGTAATAGTAGGATCTGTAGTTATAATTGGCAAAGGAGCGGTATCATTATTAAGATTATCTTCTGTTTTTGTATTATAAAAATTAAATGGTAACGAGAAACACCAATTTTTCATACTACTACAATATGGAAATTGCAAAGTAGATTCTTTTTCCGTATCAATACTATCTAACATATTTCTAATATTATTAGGAGAAGTTACATTTTCTACAACTGTTTGTGGCGAAACAGATAAGGACGAAGTGTCATACGAGTTAGTTTGACTCATTTATTACTAATTTGTAATAATAAATGTTTAAATATATATTATAATATTATTACAATGAAAGTTTATCTAGTTGGTCATAAGGGTTGGATTGGTGGAATGTATATCGAATTATTTAATAAATTAAATATAGAGTATTGCACCAGTGACTTTCGTGGTGAAAGTATGGAAATTAAAAGTGATATTTTAGAAAAACAACCAACACATATTTTATGCTGTATGGGAAGAACACATGGAGTATTAAATGGAACTCAATATAATACAATTGATTATTTACAAAATAATGAAACATTAAAAGAAAATATAAATGATAATTTGTATGTTCCATTAAATTTGGCATTATTTGCAAAGAGTAATAATATTCATTTTACTTATATGGGAACTGGTTGTATTTTTTCATACGATACACCTTTAGATACGGTATATAGAATTAAAGAAGAAGATAAACCTAATTTCTTTGGTTCAAATTATAGTATTGTCAAAGGATTTACAGATATGTTGATGAAACAAACAGACGCCCTCGTATTAAGAATTCGGATGCCTATTACATGTAAAAATAATCCTAGAAATTTTATTACAAAGATATTGAAATATAAAAAAATATGTTCTTTACCTAATAGTATGTCTGTATTAGATGATCTATTACCACTTTCAATTGAAATGATGGTAAATATGGAAATTGGTTGTTTTAATTTTACTAACCCTGGACCAATCAATCATAATACGATTCTTACAATGTATCGTGATATGATAGATAGTAGTTTTACATGGGAAAATTTTACAATAGAAGAACAAAACATGGTATTAAGCGCCCAACGTAGCAATAATATACTGGATACTACTAAATTAAAATCAAAATATAATATAGATTGTATTATGGATTCTATGACAAGGGTTTTTGAAAACTGGGTTCCCTAAAAAATATATAAATACTAACTATTATATTAGTATAATGGAACGTATAAAAGACCTATCTAATATAATTGGATTAACTTCTACCACATCAATGGTATCTAATCTTATTAATTCAATTAGTACTATTTCTAAAAATATATATAATTTATTAGATTTATCAAAAAATAGTCATACGAATGAATTAATTATTTTATTGGAAAGAACAGATATTAAAGCAACAATAATGTTATTGCAATCAGTGTTATCAGAATTAATTGTGGATGAACCATATGATACAAATGTTCAGGCGTCATCACTTCTATATATTCCAACATGTATTATCAAAAGACCTATTGTAGTTGCCATAGATAATGTAAAAGAAATAATACAAATAATTGAAACTGAATTAATTGAAATTCATAGAAAAATAAACCATAACCAATCATTATATATTGTACCTAGTCTTAGAAGTTATAATTGTAATGTAAATCTAACTAATATGGAAACAAATATTTCAATATTAGATAAACGTCGTGATAATCTATTTAAAGTTATAGAAGCATTTAAAAAGTATTCGTAAACTATTTATATCTTATCTTCCAAAGAATTTTTTTTCAATTATTACATTTTTATTTGAAAAATTATTATGAATTGATCCTAGTAGATCAGTGCATGTTTTAAATTTACTTATTGTACGATCCATATCAAATAGACATGATAGGAATCGTTCCAATGTTTGTCTTTTTGATCGTGTATCAACATAATTTATTAAATTTGATATATTGTAGCGTTTTTCAATATCTACTATATAATTATAATCAATAACATAACATATACCAAAACAACCGATTAAATTTTTAATATTCTTAATATGATATTGATATAACATATTTCCATTTTTTAAAAATTTAGACATATCTTTAAAATACGTAATATCATTATTATAATCATTATTGGGAAAATAAAATAAACGTGAAAAGTTATTATAATTTTTAATATTACTAAAATCATAATATTTGCGAAATATCATGGAATCATGTATTACAACAGCACGATTGAAAAATTTATTTTTAATATAATAATAATATGGCAAAAATTCACCTCGTCTAGGGTATTCACTTTGTATTACTCTACAATTAACTGTTTGTATATCAGTAAGAAAATTAATATCACTATTATCATCTATAATGATAATATCATTTTTATAAAATTTACGTATTGAATTATAACATTCAATCCAACTCTCATTTGTTACAATACTGTTAACATATCTTATCATAATGAAACCAAAACTATTTTTTTTATTATTTAATATATGTTGTATTGTATCATCATAATATAATAAATCATTATTTTCAATTTCATTATGATGTGTTAATAGAGACATATCATTTTCTCTTTTTGCCATTATATCATCTCTATTTCTATTTATTTTTCGATGTAAATATTCTTCTTTGCTTTGTATATAATAATGAGCAATATAACAAGGTAAATCATCTTTATCAGCATGTGGATATAATTGATTAAAATGTGATATTGTATCTCCGTTATATTGTTCTGTATGTTTCATTACATTGGTATAAATAGTTGGTACATTTTTATATAATATATGATGGGGTTGAATATAATTAAAATTATTTATTTTATTTATTTTAATCAAACTTTTAAAATGATTATGAACACATTTATCACTTTTTGTATAAATTGGTAATATACATTTATTAATATGTTCATTCTTTTCTATCATATTACTTCCAAACATTAACCAATTTAAAGTTAATATGTTACAATTATCATATTGATTTAATAATTCTATTATACTCTTATTATTTTTAATATAAATATATTCATCACCATCTAGATGAATAAAATATTTTTTACAGTTTTTTTTCATATATGGTATAATAATTGTATTAAGAAATATCATTTTAACCGCCCCATCCATTTCAGTTCGTATAACTTCAACTTTATTTTTCCATTCATATGGTTCTATTAACATTTTTATAGGTATAATTGATTTATGATCAATTATAACTACGCGATTAAAACCAATTAATAGGTGATATACTATCCATTCTAATATATTATTTTCATCCCTAACATTTGTTGATATAATATAATCATATGTATTTGTAGATTTTGTAATATTTTCAATTAAATTGGTATGAATATGTTTTTTTATCACAGTAATTGAATTATCTATTTTCATTGTAATATCAGATGGTTTAATTATTTCTATAATTTCTTCATATACAATATTATATTCAAGTATTGTATTATCAATTACTTTTATTTTTTTATTTGATTTTAATATAATATTTAATTCTTTAATTTTACCAAAATAAGGATTATAATTAAATATTATACTATTTATAGTAATCGTATCATTATTATTTTGTAAACTATTTTGTAAAATTTTTGTAACATCTATATATCGATCTAATATACCGTATGACGCTTTATATATCATATCATTTGAATAAATTATTACTTTATTGGAATTCATTATAATGTCTTATATAATTATATGGTTATGTATGAACGGATAATCTTGAATAGATTTCACGATTTTGTTCAATATTAAATATTAAATACTAAACTTATTTCTATATTATTTTTTTTTAATTCATTCCATTCATTTTTATTTAAATATTTCCACGATGAATGAATACCAAATGGTTTATCATAATAAAATTGTTCCACTGAAAATTTATTTGCAAGTTCATATGTTGCTGGATTAGTTATATGTTTTTTTATAACACTAAAATATTTATCTTCAGGCCACGTAGATTCATTTGATTTTTTATCTTTTATTGCGAGGATCATTAGTGATTTTTTACGTAAAGATAATCCACCATTTTGCCATGGTACTGGAAATGTTTTTTTACTGGGAGCACCAACGAAACCATACTCCTTATACGGTGATAAATCAAACATATTAATATGACTGCATAAACAACTATCTGTTTGAAATATTAATATATTTTCTCCAGAAATTTGTTCCCAAAACTTTATAGTTGTTAACATATTACTATATTGTAAACGTGACATATTGCATATATTCATATTTATCAATATAATTTTACCATTTTGTATTTCTGCAATATATTTATTTTCCAATAAATTTTTATTTAGTTTACCGTGAAAAATATAAATTTTAGTTTCATTTGATAAATTTTTTAATATATTTGACAAAACTGGTTCCATATAAATATGTAATCTAGGTTCAACTATGACAGCACTATCTATTTGCATTAAGATATGATATTAATATTTATTTATATTATAATAAATATTAATTTAAAATCTAAAGGGGCGACCATAAAATAAATAGAAAAAAACATATTTTTATTAAAAAATATAAAAATAAATATATAGTTTTTTAAAAGTAAAATTTGTTTAATATTTTCTAAGTACAATTATATGAGTACTGTAACGTATCGTCATGAAAATAACTTTTCATACAAAGATAAAAAAACTGGTATTAAACATTTAATAAAAGAAAGTATAATAGATGGTGAAAAAGGTTTATCATTTAGATTCTTAAAAAAATCAGGTGAAGATAGTTTTTACAGTTTATCTGTCGATGAAAAAGAATCCGAAGTTTTTAATGTTAGAGAAAAGAAGAATGAAAAAGAAGATCAATCGTCCCTCTCTCTCGAACAATTGGAAAAAATGTTAAAATCTAAAGAAGAACTTAAATTTGTTTATAATTATTTAACTAAAGAACGTAAAAATTACAGAGGTATGAAAAAGACTTCTAAGAAGGGTTCTAATAAGGGTTCCAGAAAGGGTTCCAGAAAGGGTTCCAGAAAGGGTTCCAAGAAGGGTTCAAGAAAGGGTTCCAGGAAGGGTTCCAGGAAGGGTTCCAAGAAGGGTTCCAGGAAGGGTATGAAAGGTGGAGCAAATAAGAAAAATGCTAATAGTGAAAATCCAAATACCATCCATATACCAATCTTAATTGATCTAACAGGTGGATCTAAGAAACGCAAGTCCAAGAAAAATTCATTAAATAAATCCGGGGAATGTGAATTAAAAGGTGGTAGTGTAAAACGTCGTAAGAGTAAAAAATCTTCAAAAAAGTCTTCTCTTAAATCTTCAAATAAAATAGAACAAATGAAAGGCAATGTTAATTTAAAGAATACTATATCAAAAAATAATGATAAGATGAAAGGAAATTTAAATTTAAATGAAGTCCCTACACCTGCTATTCATATTCCAATTATGATAGATCTAAAAGGTGGATCTAAGAGACGCCGAAGCAAGAAAGGTTCTAACAAGTTGAGTGGTGCTGAAGTTGTTCCTTTGGAAGGTGGTGCCAAGAGACGCCGAAGCAAGAAAGGTTCTAACAAGTTGAGTGGTGCTGAAGTTGTTCCTTTGGAAGGTGGTGCCAAGAGACGCCGAAGCAAGAAACGTTCCAACAAGTTGAGTGGTGCTGAAGTTGTTCCTTTGGAAGGTGGTGCCAAGAGACGCCGAAGCAAGAAAGGTTCCAACAAGTTGAGTGGTGCTGAAGTTGTTCCTTTGGAAGGTGGTGCCAAGAGACGCCGAAGCAAGAAAGGTTCCAACAAGTTGAGTG
>Ga0214919_10002289_pt1 | contig 30278 bp, 17 predicted proteins | sample LL1503_MetaG_FD_177994 | JGI IMG/M metagenome (GOLD analysis project Ga0214919, IMG submission 177994) | Freshwater microbial communities from Lake Lanier, Atlanta, Georgia, United States - LL-1503 | ecosystem: Environmental > Aquatic > Freshwater > Lake | place: USA: Georgia | collected... | reverse complement strand
AAACATTAACCCAGTCTGTAGATGAATTGCTCAATCCCACTGATCCAATTCCAAATCCGCCCTTAAAAGAATATACACCATCAACTACTGTTGTTACCCCAGATACCAATATCGCTATAGGAACCACTTGGGTATTAGATTCAAATAATGATGGTAATATTTATAGTTATAGAAGAGCCTCTTTTAAAAAATGGTGGATGGGTGTAATGATTAACCAAGACAGAAGCATTCGTGAAAAAATGACAATGTTTTGGCACAACCATTTTGCAACAGAAACTGCTGATATTAATAATTCACAATACGTATATAATCATCATACATTATTAAGAAATAGTGCATTAGGAAATTTTAAAACACTAACGAAAGATATTACTATAGACCCTGGTATGTTGGTGTATTTAAATGGGGCAAGTAATACTGCAACAGCACCCGACGAAAATTATGGTAGAGAATTACAAGAATTATTTTGCTGTGGAAAAGGGAAGGATTCTTTGTATACCGAAGCAGATGTAAAAGCAGCAGCCCAAGTGCTCACTGGATGGAAAAATAATGCTACTACCAATACCTCTTATTTCGATATCACGCGTCATAGTAAAGTAAACAAACAGTTTTCTTCTTTTTACAATAACACAATTATCACCGGGCAAACTACCGCTACAGCAGGGGATACAGAGATTGATGCTATGCTGAACATGATTTTTGCATCACAAGAAACTGCAAAATATGTATGCAGAAGAATCTATCGTTGGTTTGTGTATTATGATATTGACGATACTATTGAAGCAAATATAATTAAGCCATTGGCCGACATTTTTCGCTTAAATAATTACGAAATAAAACCAGTATTAAGTGCTTTATTAAAAAGCGAACATTTTTATGATAACTTAACTAGGGGTGCGCAAATTAAAAGTCCTGTTGATTTAGTGGTTGGGATGTGTAGAGAATTTGAAATTGCATTTCAGCCAGAAACAGATTATGCAACCAATTATGGTATGTATAATTATTTAGTAAGTTGGGTATCTAATATGCAACAAAATATTGGCGATCCACCAGATGTTAGTGGATGGAAAGCCTATTATCAGTCGCCACAGTTTTATGAAATTTGGATTAATAGCGACACGTTACCCAAGCGTAATCAATTTACAGACACCATGATTGTAAGTGGCTATACTTTAAATGCAAAAAAATTACAAATTGACGGCGTTGCTTTTGCACAAAGTTTTGCTACTCCTGGAGATCCAAATAAACTGATTTACGATATAGCGAAGTTTTTATTGCGTGTAGATATTTCTGAAGCATCTAAAAAGCAAATTAAAACGGATATTTTATTAGGTGGTCAAAGCACAGATTCATATTGGACAGATGCCTGGAATCTATTTATTACAACACCCACAAATACAGCCAACGCAACGATTGTAAAAAACAGACTACGTGATTTGATAAAATATTTCATGGATTTATCTGAGTATCAATTAGCCTAAATATCCTCTAATGAAAAGAAGAAACTTTTTACGAAATGTAATGCCTGCAGGTGTTTTACTGCCTTCTTTGGTAGGTGGATTTTCTTTTAAAGCATTTAGTGCAGAATCACCAATGATGAAATCATTGAATTTGCCTGTAACAGAAACGGACCATGTTTTTGTGATCATTCAACTTAGTGGTGGCAACGATGGTTTAAACATGGTTATACCCATTGAAAATTTTAGTAGTTATGTAAATGCACGTTCTAATATCTATATTCCTGAAGAAAAAACGTTAACATTAAATGGTAAAGTTGGGTTACATCCTGCTATGACTGGTTTACATGACTTGTACGACAATGGAAATTTAAAAGTGGTTCAATCAGTAGGATATCCTCAACCGAGTTATTCTCATTTTAGGGCAACAGATATTTGGATGAGTGCTAGCGATAGTAAAGAGGTGGTTGATAGTGGATGGGCAGGAAGGTATTTAAATTATGAGTATCCCAATTTCCCCTATGGATATCCTAATGCAACAAAAAAAGATCCGTTGGCCATTCAAATTGGTTCTGTTACTTCACTAACACTTCAAGGTCCTGCAGTAAATATGGGTATGAGCATAAGCAATACCAGTAATTTTTATAATTTAATTAATGGCGTACAAGATCCTGTACCAGATACGCCAGCAGGTAAAGAATTGTCATTTATTCGATCCATCTCACAACAAACCCAACAGTATGCAACCATTATAAAAGATGCTGCATCAAAAGTGGTAACACAAGTGACTTATCCTACCAATAATTCATTGGCAGATCAACTAAAGATTGTATCTAGATTAATTAGCGGGGGATTACAAACTCGGGTTTATATGGTTAATTATGGTGGATTTGATACACATTCAAACCAAGTTAATTCTAACGATACAACTACTGGTGGGCATGCAAATTTATTAAAGAATGTAAGTGATGCTATTAAAGCATTTCAAGATGATTTGAACTTTCAGGGAGCAGCAGATAGAGTAGTAGGAATGACATTTTCTGAATTTGGAAGACGTATAAAAAGCAACGGCAGTAGCGGTACAGATCATGGATCAGCTGCGCCACTATTTGTATTTGGAAAAAATGTTATTGGAGGTGTGTTGGGTGATACACCAATGATTCCTGCAAATGCATCTGTAAATGATAACCTACCTTTTCAATACGATTTTAGAAGTATTTATTCTACTATTATGGCAAGTTGGTTGTGTGTAAACGATCTCGATTTGCAACAAATTATGCTTAAGAATTATCAATCATTGCCATTGGTTAATTCAGTGGGTTGTAAAAAACCAGTGAACTTGTCTGGCGTACAATTAATTAGTAATTATCCTAATCCATTTACCTCTAATACACTCATTACTTTTAAAACAGATGGAGGTCATACCCTTGTTCAAATTATAGACACCTTGGGTAGGGTAATTGCTAATTTAACTGATAAAGAGTATACTGCCGGATCATATACCGTAGTATTTGAGAGTGGAAATTTACCCGCTGGTGTATATTATGCACGCTTACAAAATATGGCTACTCAGCAGGTTCGTGCAATGATAAAAGTTAGATAAATAAAAACAGCAGACATATATTACATATTTTTTATCTGTGTTTAAACAAGCTTAATAACTAATTTGGTAAAAGCATTTAGTTGTTAAATAAATGCAATATCTTAGGTTTCTTATTTGCCCAAGAAAAGCATTGATTTGCTTATTGTATTATTTATTTTATAAATACAGTTGATGAAAAATTCTACACGATTGCATTTGATGGCGCAACTTGGCCTTTCAATTATGCTAATTTTTCTCGTGTCTTGTAGTCATAAGTCGAACCTAAAAGAAGCTATTCCTGAAATAATTAGTTACAATTATGATGTTCGACCAATTCTATCTGATAGGTGTTTTAATTGTCATGGTCCGGATGCTAGAAAAAGAGAAGCCGGGCTACGTTTAGACATTCCTGCCGAAGCGTATAAAGCATTACAAGAACATCCAACAAAACATGCACTAGTTCCGGGTAAACCAGATCAGTCTGAATTGTTTCGCCGCATCACTTCAAAAGATACCAGTTTGCAGATGCCTTTAGCGTCTAAAAATTTGCCTAGGTTATCTGAAAGAGAAGTAGCTATCATAAAAAAATGGATAGAGCAGGGTGCCGTGTATGAACCACACTGGGCTTTTGTGGTGCCTAAAAAACAAGTAATTCCTGAGGTAAAAAATAAGCAATGGCCAATTAACGAAATTGATTTTTTCATTTTAAAAAAAATGGAAGAAAAAGGGTTGGAACCTAATGAGCAAGCTAGTAAAGAAAGACTAGCAAAGCGTGCCTACATGGATCTTGTAGGAATTTTGCCTACACCGCAAGAAATGCAATTGTTTGTAAATGATACAGATCCTAAAGCATACGAAAAATTAGTAGATCGATTAATGGCTCAACCACAATACGGCGAGCGTATGGCCATTAGTTGGATGGATATTGCACGTTTTTCTGATTCTCACGGATTTCAGGATGATAGTTATCGTTCTCAATGGCCTTGGCGTGATTGGGTAATTTATGCTTTGAATAAAAATATGCGTTATGATACTTTTATTACTTGGCAATTAGCTGGTGATTTATTACCCAATCCAACCAAAGAACAATTGTTGGCAACAGGGTTTAATCGTAACCATAAAATTACAGAAGAAGGTGGCGTAATTGACGAAGAATATCGTGTACAATATGTTGCAGATAGAACCAATACATTTAGCCGATCTATTTTAGCAGTTACAATGGAATGCGCTAAATGTCACGACCATAAATACGATCCTATTTTACAAAAAGACTATTACCAATTGTATGCATACTTTAATAATGTAAAAGAAGTTGGAATAGAATCAACCGTTGGTGGCCCCGAAACATATGCAAAGAATCCGCGTATGCTAATTACCAATGAAGATGTGCAGACCACTTTAAAATTCATAAATAGATTAGACACCAATAAATTAGAAGTGTCTATTATGGGCGACCGTGATACCACACGTAAAACATATATTTTATCTCGAGGTAATTATGATATGCCAACAACTGAAGTGGAACCATCTACTCCTGCGGCTATTTTACCGATAGACAAATCCTTACCCAAAAACAGGTTAGGACTAGCGCAATGGAGTTTTGATAAAAAAAATCCGTTAACAGCAAGGGTTTTTGTAAATAGAATTTGGCAAGAATTTTTTGGTAGGGGCTTTATAAAAACAGCGGCAGATTTTGGCATGCAAGGAGATTTACCAACACATCCTGCATTACTTGATTGGCTAGCAGTTGATTTCAGAGACAATGGATGGGATATTAAAAGATTAGTTAGGCAATTAGTATTGTCTGCTACTTATCGTCAATCAAGCGTAATTAGTAAAGAAAAATTAAATGCAGATCCATTAAATATATATTGGTCTTATGCACCACGTGTTCGATACTCAGCAGAGATTGTAAGAGATATGTTATTGTCTAGTAGTGGCTTACTAAATAAAAGTATTGGCGGCCCAAGTGTTAAGCCTTACCAGCCTTCTGGATTATGGGAAATGGCTACTTCAGGCAGAGGAATTTTAAGAAATTATATTCAAGACACAGGACAGTTATTGTATCGACGAGGAATTTACACTTTCATTAAAAGAACAGTTCCTCCACCGTCAATGATGTTATTTGATGGTAGTAATAGAGATGAATGTCAGGTAAGTAGGTATAGTACCAATACACCTTTACAAGCATTGATAATGCTTAATGATCCTACCGTTTTAGAAGCATCAAAAGCATTAGCCGATAAATTACTACAACAAGGAGAAGCGCCCGAAAAAATAGTTGAAAAAGCTTTTACCATTATTTTATGTAGAAAGCCATCGCAAAAAGAATTGGATCAATTAGTAGCATATTGGAATGAAACACAAAAATCCATTAAATCAGATACTAAGAAAATAGAAAAAATTGTAGCAGTAGGTAATTACAAACAAAAAACACATAATCTAGTAAGCCTTGTTGCAACAATGGAAACCATACAAGTTATTTATAACATGCAAGAAGCCATTACAAAAACATAATCATGGAAAAAGAATTACTCGAACACGGATTAAATATGAACCGCCGAAAATTCATGTCTCGTATGAGTATTGGATTAGGTAGTGCTGCCTTGGGATCCTTATTAATTCCAGATTTATTTGGTGGATCTTCTCCTGAAGAAGCCATTATGCGCGGGTTACCTCATTTTGCACCAAAAGCAAAAAGGGTAATATATTTATTTCAAAATGGCGCGCCATCGCAATTAGAAACTTTCGATTACAAGCCCTTGTTATGTCAAATGATGGGAGAGAATTTGCCTGAATCTATTCATGGTACCCAGCGTTTAACGGGTATGAGTGCTTTTCAAAAATCTTTTCCGCTAGTGGGCTCTTATTATAAATTCAACCAACACGGAAAATCAGGTGCATGGGTAAGTGATTTATTTCCACACATGTCTAAAATAGTAGATGATATCTGTATCATTAAAACAATGAATACAGAAGCCATCAATCACGATCCTGCATTAACATTTTTTCAGTCAGGTGCACAACAAGGTAATAGGCCAAGTATGGGTTCTTGGGTGAGTTATGGGCTTGGTACAGAAAATAATAATTTACCTGCTTTTACGGTACTCTTATCCCGCGGTAAAGGCAATGGTCAAGGAGTGTATTCAAAACTTTGGACTAATGGATTTTTAGACTCTGTACACCAAGGGGTACAATTTAGTAGTGGAGAAAATCCTATTTTATATTTGCAAGATCCAGATGGAATTGATAGAGGTACTAGAAGAAAAATGTTAGACCAAATTGCTTCTTTAAACCAGCTCGAATTAGACAGTTATGGCGATCCTGAAATAGCGTCTAAAATTCAGCAATACGAAATGGCTTACCGAATGCAAACAGCTGTTCCTGAAATTATGGACACCTCCAAAGAATCTGAAAGTATTATAAAATTATATGGTGCAGATTGTTTGGTGCCTGGAACTTATGCAGCGAATTGTTTGCTTGCAAGAAAACTATCCGAAAATGGTGTTCGATTTGTACAACTCTACCACCAAGGTTGGGATCAACACGGTAATTTACCAACAGAAATGAAAGCACAAGCAATGGATGTAGACCAACCATCTGCTGCTTTAATTACAGATTTAAAACAAAGAGGATTGCTAGACGAAACACTGGTAATTTGGGGTGGAGAATTTGGAAGAACGAACTATTGTCAAGGTAAATTATCTATTGATAAATATGGTCGTGACCACCATCCACGTTGTTTTTCAATATGGATGGCAGGCGGCGGTGTTAAGCCTGGAATGGTGTATGGCGAAACAGATGATTTTGGATATAATGTTGCTAAAGATCCAGTACACGTGCACGATTTTCAAGCTACTGTTTTAAACTTGATGGGATTAGACCACGAAAAACTAGTATATAAATTTCAAGGAAGAAGGTATCGACTAACTGATTTATATGGTAAGGTTGTAAATAGTATCATCGCTTAAAAAAAAATAAAATGAATCGCAAAGAATTTGTAAAAAACTCCGTATTAGGAACAGCAGGCATTTTTATTGCCAAAGATATGTTGGCAAAACCTAAAGGCGCAATTTATGGTCATAATGAAATGCGTTTTAGAATCAACACCCAATGGGGTAGTTTGAATCCAGAAAAAACACCCGTGAATGATTGTCACGAAATGGTGCAAGACAGCAAGGGTAGAATTTTACTGCTTACCAATGAAACAAAAAATAATGTAATCATCTACAATAAATCTGGTAGAATGATGAAATCTTGGGGAACGCAATTTCCAGGGGCACACGGGTTAACTATCCAAAAAAATGGTAAAGAAGATTTGCTTTTTATTACGGATACTAATTTGCATCAAGTATACAAAACAACCATTGACGGTAAAATTATTTTTACCATTGATGCTCCTCAAGAAGCGGGGATTTATCCTAAAAAAGAAAAATTCGTTCCAACAGAAACAACCGTATTAGAAAATGGAGAATTTTATATTGCGGATGGATATGGTTCACAATATATTTTGCACTACGATGCCAATGGGAAATTTTTAAATTATTTTGGTGGCAAAGGAGAAGGAGATTCACATTTGGATAATGCACATGGTATTACTGTAGATTATAGAAATGAAACACCTACTTTAATTGTTACTGATAGAAGTAGAAATGCATTTAAAAGATTTTCTTTAGATGGCAAATTATTAGAAGTCATCCATTTGCCAGGTGCTTGTGTTTGTAGGCCTGTTATTAAAGGCGATTATTTATATGCGGCAGTTTTAAGATCTCCAACACTAAATAATGAGAAAACAGGGTTTGTAACTATATTAAATAAAGAGAATAAAGTTGTTTCAAATTTAGGAGGTTCAGAACCCGTTTATGAAAATGGAAAATTGAAACAATTATCTCAAACCGATAAAATATTTATTCATCCGCACGATGTATGTGTAGACGATGAGGGTAGTATTTATGTTGCACAATGGGCTTCTGGAAAAGTTTATCCGTATAAATTCACGCAAGTATAAATGAAAAGCATTTATAAAATTGGTAATGCATTGGCCATAGCTGGTCTTGTATTTTTGTTGTTTATTTTCTTTTTTGATAATAAATTAGTAATACCTGCCTGGGTGCAAGTAGTAGGAAGAATGCATCCATTGGTTTTGCATTTTCCAATTGTATTACTGCTTTTGAGTATGATTTGTTATTGGCTTCCCTCAGAAAAGGCTGAAGCTATTGGTTGGCCATTCATTCGTTTAATTGCGGCACTTACTACCTTGATGACTGCCATTATGGGGATATTGTTGAGTATTGAGCAGGCAGATAAAGGCGACACTTTAACTTGGCACAAATGGTCTGGTATTTCTATGGCTATAACAGCTTGGGCTTTGTATCAATTTCATGATATAATTAGTAAAGATTTTCGTTATGGTAAAACTGCCGCAGTCTTTGGGTTTGCTATTTTAATATTAACCGGACATTGGGGTGCCAATTTAACACACGGAGATAATTATTTGTTAGCGCCCGTCATGCATTCGCCAGTAAAAACAATTGACATTAACAAAGCAGAACTGTATGCTGATATTATCGAACCAATTTTTATAGAAAAATGTGCTAACTGTCATTTAAACCATAATCAAAAAGGAGGGCTTTCTTTAAACGATAGTCTTTCAATTTTTAAAGGAGGGAAAAATGGAAAAGCATTGGTTCCTGGCGACTTATTAAAGAGTTTGGTTTTAGAACGAATCCATCTTCCGCTATCCGATAAAAAGCACATGCCTTTATCGGATAAACCCCAATTAACGAATGAGGAAATTCAGTTATTAGAAGTTTGGATTAAAGAAGGCGCTGCATTCAAAAAAAAGTTATTGAGTTTGCCCGAAAAAGATAGTTTACGCATATTGGCCGTTAATTATATTCAACCTCTAATTAACAAACAAACAAATGAAGTGTATGATTTTAGTGCAGCTAGCAGTTCAAAAATAAAAGATTTAAACAATAATTATAGAATTGTAAAACCATTGGGTGCCAACTCTCCAGCACTTAGTGTTTCCTTTTTTGGAAAGCTGATTTATTCAACAGAAAACTTAAAAGAATTAAGCAGTGTTAAGGAACAAATACTGCATTTGAATTTATCAAAAATGCCAGTAACAGATGAGCAAGTTAATTGGATTGCGGGTTTGCCTAATTTGCGCAAATTGAATTTAAATTATTCAGATATTACCGATAAAAGCATGACCGAAATTTCGGGTATGAAAAATTTAGAAACAATATCACTTGTTGGAACCAAAATTACCAAACAAGGAATTGAATCTGTATTATTAAACAAACATTTAAAAGAAGTATTTATTTGGGATAGCAAATTGAGTGCTACAGAAATGCAAGTACTACAACAGAAAAATCCACAGCTCATTCTTGAACAAGGCTTTCAAGGAGCAGATACAACGGTAGGTGCATTAAATGTACCAAGCATTAAAACGCCATCAGCTTTTTTTACAGGGTCAAAACAGATTATACTTTCGCATGTGATTAAAGGAGTTGAAATTCGCTATACAATTGATGAAAAATCGGCAGATACTAATAGTACTGTTTATACCGGTCCTTTTACAATTAACAAATCTTGCTCAATAAAAGTTAGAGCAAATAAAAAAGGATGGGATTCAAGTACTACAGTTAGTGCTGTTTATACACTAGCGGGTTTTCCAATTGTTAACGTAGAATACTTAACACCACCCGATGGCAAATATGCCGCTAGTGCTTCTAAGCTTTTAAATAATTTAGATTTAGCAGATCCTCGAGATTTTAGTACTAATTGGGTTGGCTTTCAAAAGAATGATGCCATTATTGTTTTTGATTTAGGCGAAGCCAAAGCGGTTTCGGAAGTAAAAGTGAATTCCTTATATTTTTTAAGGGCTTTTGTTTTTCCGCCAGTTTTTTTAACACTATGGGGTAGCAATGATAATAAGAACTGGAAAGAGTTACAAACAATTAGGCCCGAACAGCCCAAAAAATTAATATTAAGAAGAGAAGGCGATTTGCTGTCGTTGAAATTTAATACAACCCAACTAAGATATTTAAAATTACAAGGGAAGCCTGTAAAAAAAATACCTTCATGGCACCCAGGAAAAGGCCAGCCAGGTTGGTTCTTCTTAAGTGAAGTAATTGTATATTAATAGTATGTTTAATAAAATAAGTATTGTTTTTGTTTTCTTTTTTAGCTGTTTATCAGTTCATGCACAAACCAATAATTTACCTGCTTGGGAATCTAGTAAAGAAAAATTGCCAAGTACAGATTGGATTTTAAGTGCCGATAATTATACTGCAAAGGTTTATACTAATAAAAAAGAATTAATTCTATCAAACGGATTATTAAAAAGGGTATTTAGAATTACGCCATCTGTTGCTTGCGTTGATTATAAAAATTTAATTAATGGCCAGCAATTATTGCGTGCTATTACACCAGAAGCGCGTGTAAATATTAATGGTGTTTCTTATGATATTGGCGGATTAACTGGTCAAAAAGAAAAAGCTTATCTAATAACAGATTGGATCAATAATTTTCAATCTACAGTAACTGGATTTGAATTTTCATCTTATAAAGTTCAAGCACTAAGTCCTTATTTAAAATGGCAACCAAAAGGATGGGCTAGCAATACCAAACAGCCCAAAGGAAAATTAATTTCATTTATTTATACTGGTACATCAATTGCATTAAAAGGAATTTCCGTTACGGTTAATTATGAATTGTATGATGGCATACCATTAATTGTAAAATGGGTTTCTATTGACAACACATCTGCTAAGTCTGTAAAAATTAATCGTATAACAAGTGAAATTCTAGCTGCGGTAGAAGAAGAAAGTGCTGTTGTAGGCGCTTCAGACAAAGTGCCGTTAACCAATGGTATTTATGAGTCTAATCTAGTATTGGAGCCTGCTTCTGGAATGAAAGTGCCGGAAGGTATTTATATTGAAACGAATTATGCATTCAATAATGCCATGCGCTATCCATTGAGTGATCAAACAACCCATTGGTTGGTTGATACTACTTATACCTCTCAAGTAAATTATAATTTTAGAACTCCTTGTTTGTTAGAAGTATTTCCAGAAAAAGCTTTAGGCATTGAATTGCCTGTTGGTCAAAAAATGAATTCTGTTCGTACACATGAATTATTGATGGATAGTTACGACAGAGAACGACGAGGATTAGCCATTAAAAAAATGTATCGATGCATTGCACCTTGGACTACTGCAAATCCAATATTCATGCATCTTGTAAGCCGTAACGATGACCAAGTACGCACTGCAGTTGATCAATGTGTTGCAACAGGGTATGAGGCGTTGATTTTAAGTTTTGGCAGCCATATCAATATGGAAGATACTAGTGCAGTAAATATTGCACGATGGAAAAAGAATACTGTTTATGCGCATAGTAAAGGCATTGCTATTGGCGGATATTCTTTGTTTAGTAGTAGACGTATTAGTGATGAAGACGATGTGGTTAGTGCAAAAACAGGCAAGCCAGGTGGTGCTTTTTTTGGAAACGCGCCTTGCTTTGGTAGTAAATGGGGATTAAATTATCGCGATAAAATAAAATACTTTTTTGCACAAACGGATTTTGATATTTGGGAAAATGATGGGCCTTTTCCGGGAGATGTTTGTGCGTCTAAACTACATCCAGGCCACATAGGATTAGATGACAGTCAGTGGAAACAAATGGAAATTCAAAAAGAATTATACCATTGGTTAAACGAACATGGTGTATATATAAATGCGCCCGATTGGTATTTCTTAGACGGGACTAATAAAATTGGAATTGGTTACAGAGAAGTAAATTTTTCGTTGCCACGTGAAAACCAAATGATACTTAACCGTCAAAATATTTATGATGGCACTTGGAATATGATACCCTCTATGGGTTGGGGATTCGTTCCATTAACAAAGTATCAGGGCGGTGGTAAAGAAGCCATTTTAGAGCCACTTAACGAGCATTTAAAAGACTATGAGCAGTTGATGATGCAATACTATGGATCAGGTGTGCAAGCCTGTTATAGAGGCCCTAGATTATACGATACAGAATCAACCAAACAAATGGTTTCTAAAGTGATTAGTTGGTATAAACAATACCGAGATATTTTAAATAGTGATATTATTCATTTACGTCGTGCCGATGGTAGAGACTATGATGGCATTTTGCATGTTAATCCAACTTTAAAAACAAAAGGTTTGGTGATGTTGTATAATCCATTAAAAGAATCAATCGTGCGTAGCATTAAACTGCCACTGTATTATACAGGATTAACAGGTAAAGTAACTATTGCAGAACGAGGAGTTCATTCGGTTGTAAAATCATTAAATAGAAACTACGAGGTATTGCTAAATTTCACAATAGCACCTGAATCTTATACTTGGTTTACAATAGAGTAATTTACAATCCGCCTTTGCCTCTGTAAAGCTTTATAGGCTTGTCGAGTGTGAGTTTTAATACAGTAATATATTTGTCTAATACAGTTGTTGGAACATCAATATAAACAAGTCCTGGAACGCTGCTCCAAGAAATTTTTCCAACAATTTTGTGCGATAGTTTTGTGTTATTTCCTAGCACAGTAACTTCTTTGATTTTTGTATCCAATCCTTTAATCATTACTGGTCCACTAGTTTTTCCATGTAGAAAAAGATACAAAGTAGTACTGTCTTTAGAAATGGTTGTTGGGCCATAAAAATGTCCTTGCGGAATGCCTCCTAACTGATTAAAAATGGCTTCACCGTTTCGCTCATTCCATTTGCCTAATTCCGATAAAATAGTTACTTGTTCTTTAGGAAAAGTACCATCTGGTTTTGGACCAATATCTAATAATAAATTACCGCCATTTGCAACCGCATCAACAAAAATGCTAATAATTTCATAAGGTGTTTTCCATGCTGTATCTCTTTGTTGATAGCCCCAGTTATTATTGGTAGTCATACAAAGTTCCCACCATTTAAATTGAGGCCTAGTCACAGGAAAATTTTGTTCAGGCGTTTCGTAGTCGCCATAGCCCATTAGTCTGCCATTGATAATAAGGTTGGGGTTATTAGCCAATAATCTTTTTCTAATTCCAACAGCATCCCATTCTTGTGCACTATGCTCCCAGTCTCCATCAAACCAAATTAAATCTGGGCGATAGTTTTGCATTACTTCTTGTAACTGATTGGTTAAAAACGATTGAAAACGGGTCCATTTTTCTGGATGATTTTTTAAAACATATCGGCTACTATCTTTTAAAAATCCAGGATAATCTGGATGACTCCAGTCTAATAAAGAAAAATAAGCACCTGCTTTTATACCATTTTTTTTGAGTGCTTGGTAAAATGGCGCCAATAAATCTCTTTTTGCTGGAGTTGATGCTACAACATTTAATTTACTTTCTTTTGTTTCCCACAATGCAACGCCATCATGGTGTTTGGTGGTAATGACTGCATATCTTGCGCCAGATTTTTTAATCATTTCTGCCCATGCAATTGGGTCATATTTATTGGCCGTGAAACCTTTTAATTGTTTCATATAATCGGCATATGAAATATCCTTATTATGAAAACTCCAAGACTCTGCAATTCCATTAACCGCATAAATTCCCCAGTGAATAAAGATGCCCAATTTAGCGTCTGCAAACCATTGCATTTTTTGTTGAATACTATCTGAATTGGTACTTGATTGTGCTTGAGATTTTGTTAGATTAAAACCCAAGCTAGCTATTGCAAAAAAGTAAATCAAAAATTTAATAGGGTTTGATGTTAAACGGCAATGGCGCATATAAATCGTTTTTCGAGTTTAAATGTAGCATTCTTATTTTGAAATTACAGGTATTCAGAATTTTACAATCCTTTCTGAATACTTGAAAATCAACCCATTGGCTTCAAATATTTCATTAGATTATCATACACACAGGACGGAACAGGATAGAAGCCCATTTTATCTATAATAACTTTAGATAGTAGCCTTGTAAAATTCAAAATATTCATTTAATTAACTGCTCTTATGCAAATCAAAAAGAAAATCATTGTATCAATTTGTTTTTTAATAACGCTTGTAAGCCAAGCACAGCAAGTGCTTGAAACAGGTGGGCAAAAAATGCCCGAAGAATGGATTGATAAAAGTACCCATCATAAAGTGGTGAATATTTCTCGTAAAGAGGGTAGTAATGTGAGTTTCTATTTTCACAACAATCCTTTTGTAGGAAACAAAATGGTGTTCTACAGTAGCGGTAAACAAAAAGGGGGAGAAGCTACTGATATGAAAAAACAGGAAACCTATAACCTAAATATAAAAGACAAGCAATTGTATACTGTAGACTTGTCTACTTTAAAATTAGAACAATTAACATACCATCCATTACCAATGAATGGAGAGATTGTATGTGCTAAAACAAAGGAGGTTTTCTATCAAGTAAAAGATAGTGTGTTTTCTGTAAATATAAATACCAAAAAAGAAACATTGGTGTATGTGTTTCCTGATAATTTTAAAGCAAGCATAACCACTGTTAATGCTAACGGAACATTGTTATCTGGTTCTAAGGCTAGTGAAGCTGAAGCCGAATTGTATAAAAAGAATCCTGAAAAGAAAGATTATTTCAATATTATTTATGAAGCAAAATTGCCAAAAACATTGTTTACGATTAATATTAAAACAAAAGAATTAAAGAAAATATTTACTGATAGTGCCTGGTTAAACCATGTGCAGTTTTCTAGCACAGATCCTAATTTATTAATGTTCTGTCACGAAGGTCCATGGCACAAAGTAGATCGTATTTGGACGATTGATGTTACAACTCAAGCAGTAAAAATTATGCACAAAAGAACCATGGATATGGAAATTGCAGGACATGAGTGGTTTGGCGCAGACGGAAAAATAATATGGTACGATTTGCAACAACCAAGAGGCGTTAACTTTTTTGTGTCTGGAACCAATGTTACAACAGGAAAAGAAATTAAATACGAAGTAGCGCGTGATGATTGGTCTGTACACTATAATTCCTCTGTCGATGAAAAAAATTTTGCAGGTGACGGCGGAGATCCTGGAGCAGTGGCAAAATCAAAAGACGGACAATGGATTAATTATTTTAGCATACAAGGCAATAAATTAGTATCTGAAAAATTGGTAAACATGAAATTCCATAAATATAAATTAGAACCCAATGTGCATATTAGTCCAGACGGAAAATGGGTTATTTTTAGAGCCAATTTTGAAGGCACAGAAAATGTGTATGCAGTAGAAATAAAGAAATCGGAATTATAAAATAGCAACTATTCTGGCGTGCAATAATTATACGCCAGAATATTCTAGGTATTGATTTACTTTTAATTGTAAGGCCTGCTCTTTGGAAAGCAATATTTTTAGTAAAACCAATTGATTATTGGCTCTTACTAAATTTTGTCCTTCGTATTTTGAACCGTAATAAATATCGTTGTTAAAGTAATCGGTAATAAAGCGTAATGCTTGCATGTAAATCATAAACTTGCCTGCGTATATAAAATAACTTTTTTCTTCTTCACTCAATTCGTCTTTCATTTCACTGATATAGCCTTCTAAAATGGCTTGAAAATAGTCTTCACGAATTTCTATTTTTGAAAAATCAGCTTCTTCTTCACTTACTGGCGATAAATATGTTCTAAGCATATCTCCAACATCACTAATAAAATAGCCAGGCATTACGGTATCTAAATCAATTATACAAAGCCCCTTGTCATCAACATCAAAGAGTACATTACTAATTTTTGTATCGTGGTGTGTAACCCTTTTTTTAAAATTTGAATTGGTTTTAATTTGGTCGAATTCATCCACAATGTTTTTTTGTGATTCAATGAATTCAATTACTTCAGCACATGCTTTAATTCTGTTGGTATTCCCTTTATTCAGCGCTGTTTCAAATTGCTGGTATCTTAAACTAAGGTTGTGGAAGTCTACTAGTGTTATGTTAAGTTTTGAAACGTCAAATTTGCTTAAATTTTTCGTAAATCTTCCAAATTGTTTGGCACCTTCAAATGCAAGTTGGCTATTTTGTAAAGTATTAAATGTTTTTGAATCAATTACAAATTCAAACATCCTACAATATCCTTCCGAAGGATGGAATACGATTTCTTTTTTATCGAGTGTTTGAATTGTTTTTACAAATAAATAATCGGGAAAATTAGTATTGAAAAATTCTTTAAGTGCATGAATGTTTTCGGCAATATCAGAAGGGTTATGAAAAACATTGTCATTAATTCTTTGAAAGATATAGGAATCCCCTTTATGCATTAACAGCCAGGTTTGGTTGATTAGACCATTTCCAAAAGGGGTTAAAGTGCAATCTGATGTTAAAAATCCGTATTTATTTTCTATTAGGCCAAGCATATCAGGCTACTTGATTTATATCTAAAGACAAACATAATCAATCAATTTCAATTTAAGTTATGCAAACGATTGTGTTATTTTCAATCTTATAAATTTATGACTTACTGTGCATTACTAATTTGGGTTCAATAATAATTTTGTAAAAAATGGTTTCTTCACTTACTTTTTTATCATTTTTTAATATGTCTAGTATTATTTCCATTGCTTTTTGCCCTTGTTGATAGGAGAATTGTTCTACAGAAGCCAAGGGAGGGTTTGCTGAATAATGGCTTATTGGCAAGTTAGCAAAACTTACAAAACTTATTTTTTTACTAGACTTAGATTTATTTACTGCTTTTACTACATCTAGCATTACATAGTCATTGAATGTAATAATTGCAGTAGGCTTGGTTTTTATCAATAACAACTTTTCAGTTACTTTATAAATATTCTCTGGAGAAAGATCAGATGAAATGACAAGTGATGGATCGAACTTCAATCTTGCTTTAGACATGGCATTTTTGTATCCTTCAAGCCTTTCTTTGCTAGCCAATAAATTCATTGGCCCATTAATCATGCCAATTGTTTTGTGTCCTAATTTTCGTAAATAATTATAGGCTAATGTTGTTCCAGAAGCCATATTACAAGCTACATAGTGGATATTGGGCATATTGGGAATTCGGTCAAAGAAAACCACAGGTATATCGTATTTTCGAAGTGAGTCAAAGTGTTCGTAATTAGTTGTGTTTTTTGAAATTGATACAATTAAACCATCTACTCGGTGATTTTTCATTGATTCTACTAATTGCTTTTCTCGTTCCTCTAAATCATGAGACTGACCCATTAAAACAGTATAATTATTATTATTTGCACAATCTTCTATACCGCTGATGGCTGTAGAAAAAAAGGATTCGGATAGTTCTGGAAGTATTACACCTATTGTAAAGGTTTTTCCTTTTTGAAAAAAAATAGCGGTTTGGTTAGGCTCATAGTTCAATTCCTTGGCTAGTTTTTGAACATTTGCCTTGGTTCTAAGTCCAATACTCTTATGGTCATGAAGGGCTCTAGAAACTGTTGAGGGAGATATATTTAATTGTTTGGCAATCTCTTTTATAGTAGTTATATGCTTCTCCAATTGGCAGAATTTATTTAATGAAACTTATTTCACGCAAACGCTTGCGCTATCTGTGCAAACGTTTGCGTGAAATAGTGTATTTGTTTTTCCTTTTTTAAATGTAGCAGATTTCTTTCTATCTTGTTTCAAAACTACTAAAGATGTATCATAGATTCCTTGAAACTGGCGCTAAAATAGCCCTGGTTTTTGTATTGCTAATGATTGTAAATCCGCTTTTTTCGCAAGAACTTAAATATACCGATGGGGCAAATGCTTGGAACCCAGATTCACTTGGTAATCATCGAGCCATATTGGAATTTAATGGCAATGCAACAATTGCCAAAGCAACTATTGCATGGAGAAGAGCCGATTTAAATCCATCAGATAAAAGGATTATTATTCAGGATGCTAAAACAGGTAAAAAAATAACCAATGTTCAAGTAGCTAGTTTTGATAGAGAAGTGGGTACTATTTTATTTGAGGCCATTTCTGGAAAAGGTGTTTACTATGTGTATTATATGCCTTATAAATACGAGGGACTAAAATCTTATTATCCAAAAGGTGTTTACTGGAAGCCAGAACAAACTGCTAGTGATAAATGGACAACTAGTATTGATAAGTCAATGCCTAATAATTGCAGTGTAAAAGAAATTCAAAGCGTTAATGCATTTAATAGTTTTTATCCAATGGAAGTAATTGCTACTGCGGCAGAAACTAAATCATTGGTTGATAAAAGCAGTAACAAATCTTTCCTGGTTTTTACAGAAGATCGTTTGCATTCTATTAAAATGCAAAATGACTTACCTCAAAGATGGATTCTAAAAGGAAATCAAACTTCGTTTTCAGATAAAGCATTGCGTGGTGAATATTTGGCTTTTCAACTAGGTGTTTATGCATTAGAAGATTTGCCCGAAGTTTTTATAGAATTCTCAGACCTAAGTTCCGCTACAGGAAAAAAGATTGCAGCCAAAAACATTCAGTGTATCAATACAAATGGTACTAAATACGATGGATCTGTTTTTGCAAATAGACCTAGTGTATTAAAAGGAAAGATTCAAGCCATGTGGTGTGGGGTAGATGTACCTGAAGCAACACAGCCTGGTGTATATAATGGTAAAGCAATAGTGCATATTGGAAATCAAACAAAAGAGATTGCCTTACATGTAACTATTGAAAACGGCAGTACAAAAAATGGAGGTATTGATCATCCCGAAAAAATGACTCGATTAAAATGGTTGAATTCAACCATGGCGCAAGAAAATACAGTCATTGCACCTTATACACCATTGGTAGTTTCAGATTCAAGTATTTCTTTATTGGGTAGAAAATTAATTTTAAATAAAGACGGATTCCCTGCACAGATTCAAACTTTTTTCACACCAGAAATGACTAGCATTGGCAGCACACCCAATAATTTATTTGCCGAAGCAGTGCATTTTCATTTTTACGATTCAAAAGGCAAACAGCCCTTACTATGGAAATCTAATCCTATCAATTACTTAAAAAAAGAGGCTGGAACTGTTGCATGGCAAGTAACAAGTACCTCTGCTGCATTACAAATGGATGTAAATGCTGCTTTAGAATTTGATGGTTTTTTATCTTATACTGTTAAGTTTACAGCACTAGAAGACATGGCTTTTAATGAAATTAATTTTCATTTACCAATTGAGCCTTCTGCTGCAAAATACTTGATGGGATTGGGTTTAAAAGGGGGAGATCGCCCAGATACCTTGCTTTGGAAATGGGATGTTGCACATAAAAATCAAGACGGAGGTTGGATAGGATCGGTAAATGCTGGATTGCAATTTTCTTTTAGAGACGAAAAATATAGCAGACCATTAAATACCAATTTTTATTTACAAAAGCCATTGATACTACCAAGTTCTTGGGGCAATGAAAACAAAGGAGGGATTGATATATTTTTAAAAGGAAAATCAGTTTTAGTGAATGCGTATAGTGGAAGTAGGGTGATGAAAAAAGGCGATGTACTGTACTATAATTTCAATTTATTAATTACACCGTTTCATGCCATCAATACCGACTTTCAGTGGAATAGTAAATTCTTTCATAGTTACAAAGCGATTGATTCTATCAAGCGCACAACGTCGGCAAATATTGTAAACATTCACCATGCTACACCCATCAATCCATATATTAATTATCCATTTATAGAGCATAAAAAAATGCAATCATATATAGATGATGCGCACGTTAAAGGGTTGAAAGTTAAAATTTATAATACAATTAGAGAGTTAAGTAATAAGGCATATGAAATTCCTGCCATGCGCAGTTTGGGTCACGAAATATTTTCGGCAGGAAAAGGCGGCGGATTTAGCTGGCTACAAGAGCATTTAGGTAACGATTATATAGCAGCCTGGTTTGTTCCAGAATTAAAGGATGCTGCCATTGTAAATAGCGGTATGAATCGTTGGCATAACTACTATGTAGAAGGAATGAATTGGTTGGTGCAAAATGTGGGCATTGATGGCATTTACTTAGATGATGTAGCTTTTGATAGGGTAACTATGAAGCGTATAAAAAGAGTACTAACACAAGATGGGCATCCGGGTATTTTAGATTTACATAGTGCCAATCAATACAATAAAAATGATGGCTTTAATAATAGTGCCAATTTATATATGGAGCATTTTCCATACCTCAATAAATTATGGTTTGGAGAATACTTTGATTACGAAAAAAATAATCCAGATTTTTTCTTAACAGAAATAAGTGGTATTCCTTTTGGTTTAATGGGAGAGATGTTACAAGACGGAGGAAACCCTTGGCGTGGAATGATTTACGGCATGACCAACAGAATGCCTTGGAGTGATAATGCAGATCCAAGACCAATATGGAAACTATGGGATGAGTTTGGTATGAAAGGATCTGAAATGATTGGTTATTGGAGTAGCAATTGTCCGGTAAAAACATCTAATACAAAAGTATTGGCTACAGTGTATAAAAAACAAGGTACAGCTTTAGTATCCATTGCTAGTTGGGCAGATGCAGATACAAAAGTTCAATTATTAATTGATTGGAAAAAATTAGGCATTGATCCATCAAAAGCAACCATAGTAGCGCCTGCAGTAACAAATTTTCAAACAGCAAAATCTTATTCTGCAAATGAATTAATAGATGTGCCAAAAGGAAAAGGATTAATGCTGTTGGTGAAATAATATTAAAATCATAAAGATGAAAATTTGTACCATTGGTTTCTTTCTTTTAGCCTTTCTTTTTGGGCATTCTCAAACTGTTCCTGTTAGTTGGAAGCCACTAGGTCCATTTAATGTTCATCAAACATTGGGGTATGTTGAAGCACCTGGCTTGGGCGTCATGCGCAGTTTTGATGTAAGTGTAAAAAATCCATCTCTATTAATTATGGGTGGAATGAACGTTGGTCCGCAACAAACTCTGTATTTACCAGGTGTGTGGTTAAAAAAAGGACTCAATGAAATTATTGTTTTTGAACAATTAAATGACCAAGTAACACATACTATTGAAGGACTGGTTCAACCAATTTTAGAAAAATTAAATATTAAAAAATAGTATCATAAGAATTAAAAACTTGTGATTTCACAAGTTTTTAAAGGCTAAATATTTTACGCAAACGTTTGCATATTTATTCAGAGAAATTTTTTTTTATCTTTCTCGAATAAATGATAAACAAATGCTAAAAAGAATGTACAAATTATTACTTGTTTGGGCTTTTGCAACATTGCTTATTTCAAGCCAATTGTTTGCTCAAACAGTTATTAAAGGAACGATTCGTTCTTCAGTAGATCAGATGCCATTAGAAGGGGTATCTATTGTAATTAAAGGAACAAAAATTGCCACCCAATCAAATGTTTCTGGGCAATTTTCAATTTCTGCAAAAAAAGGAGACGGGCTTGAAATAAGTTTCATTGGCTACTCATCTCAATCAATTGCTATTACAACCACAACAACATCGCTCGATGTTATACTTATTCCAATAAAAAAGGAATTAGATGAAGTAGTGGTAGTAGGTTATGGTACTCAAAAAAAAGCTAACCTAACCGGTTCTGTATCTACTATTAAAATGGAGGATGTTCTAGGGAGTAGACCTGTTTCTTCAACTGGCTCATTATTACAAGGTGCCATTCCTGGTTTACAAGTTACAATTGGTTCAGGTCAGCCTGGCGCATCAACTAATTTTAATATACGTGGTGGAACAGATTTTGGAACTTCTGCTACCTCATCTATCAATACAGGGGCACCATTTATTTTATTAGACAATGTGCCTTTTAATGGCGCATTGAATTTGATTGACCCTAATGATATAGAATCAATAACAGTATTAAAAGATGCTGGTTCTGCAGCAATCTATGGAGCGCGCTCTGCATTTGGAGTTGTGCTTGTTACGACTAAAAAAGGTAACAAAAATCAAAAAACACAATTTACTTATAATAATAATTTGGTGTTTGCAAATCCAACTAATCTGCCTACTAAGGCAACACCTATTCAACAAGTACAATCTTGGATAGATGGTGGAATGACACCTGCATATGTAGGAAATCAAAATTTAACTACTTGGATGCAGTTGCTAAATACCTATCAAGCAACTCCTGATTTATATCCAAGTGGCAATACCGTTTCGGGTGGTGTTTACTATCAATTAGCACCAACTGATGCTATAAAAGCATTACTAGGAAATTCAGCATTTCAACAAATGCACAATTTTGCTTTAAGCGGTGGATCAGATAAAACAACGTATAGAATATCATTAGGAACAACTAATGAAGATGGCATTATGGTGCCTACTTCAAAACAAGATAATTATAAGCGATACAATATCAGATCTCTTGTTTCATCTGATATTACGCCTTGGATGACTGCTCAATTAGATGCAGGATATTCTAGTTCAACTTCAACAACTCCTTTTAATACAGGAGCGTTTTCAGATGCAACTACTTCGCCATCGGTAATAGCTTTAGATTCTATTCCAACTGTGGTAGGATTGATGGCAACTTCTAAAAATTTAATAATGGCATCGGCTCCTAATATAGTTCGAAATGATATCGCTAGAATTACTGCTCGCACTATTTTAAAGCCTTTGAAAGGGTTGACAATTACCGGTGAGTATACAATTGATAATGCAAGAAATTTATCAACCTCATACGATAAAAGGGCTGGAGGTTTTGTAAATCAATTTACTTATGTTGCTATGACAATTGGAGCAGATAAATTTACAAAAGCAAATTCTTCAACTGATTATAAAGCCATTAATTTATTTGCTACTTATGTTAAATCAATAGGTAAACACAATTTTACATTAACTGGTGGATTTAACCAAGAGAGTAGTCATTATGAAGTTGCTTCCGAAACATCTTCAGGATCAATCAATGCAAATCTTCCATCTATTTCAGGTACAACAGGTTTAATTCCTTTAACTGGATCCGACAACTATTTAGAATATGCAACACGTGGTTTGTTTGGACGTTTGAATTATGATTATAAAAATAAATACCTATTTCAGATAAATGGTAGGAATGATGGATCTTCTAAATTTCCTGATGGGCATAGATGGGGCTTTTTCCCGTCTGTTTCTGCAGGATGGAGAATTACAGAAGAAGGCTTCATGAATTTTATTAAACCAGTTTTAAATGAATTGAAATTGAGAGGTTCATTAGGAACAGTTGGTAATCAAAATATTGGAGACTATCAGTTTTTTGGAGGTATGACTTCTTATACTCCAAATTGGTTGTACGGAGGAACGCAAGTTGGAACGTTAAATACACCGCCATTAGTTAGTAATAGCTTTACATGGGAAACTGTTGAAACAAAAGATTATGGAATTGATTTTGGATTCTTTAAAAATCGACTTACTGGTAGTTACGATTGGTACCAGAGAGATACTAAAGATATCTTAACCTCTAATCCAACCCCATTACCAGCGTTATTAGGCACAGGCGCACCACTACAAAATGCTGGATCTCTAAGAACAACTGGATTTGAATTACAATTGAATTGGAGAGATAAAATAGGTCAGTTTAGTTATTCATTAGGAGCCAATCTTTTTGATTATAAATCTGAAGTTACTAACGCAAATAATACGCAAAATGTAATTACAAACGGAACACTTTATATTGGTAAAAAAATGGGAGAAATCTGGGGATACACAACAGATAGATTTTATAATACCAATGATTTTGCTGCTGGAACTTTAAATGCAAGTTATCGAAACGGGACATTGAATCCAGGAATAGCCAAACAAAATGGACAGGCGCCAAGTCCTGGAGATATTGTATATGTTGATTATGATAAAAATGGAATTATTACCAGTGGTGCAGGTACAATGGCAGACCATGGTGACCTACAAATTATTGGAAATAATTCATTGAGGTATCAATATGGATTTAATGGAAGTGTTGCTTATAAATTCATTGATTTGTCATTTGTAATTGCGGGAGTTGGAAAGCAAGACCAATGGAATAATAATACATTTTCATTTCCAAACCAGTGGCTAATTTATGGAGGACTTTATGCGCACCAAGTTAATTATTGGACTCCAACAAATACAGGATCTTTTTATGGCAGAATATATACAGATAATGTAAACACTCCTAACCAAGGATTTAATCAAATTACACAAACTAAATTCTTGCAAAATGGAGCTTATGCTAGGGTGAAAAATATTACAGTGCGATATACTTTTCCTGCTGATTTGTTAAAAAAAGCAGCAATTAATAAAATGCAGTTTTATGTAAGCTTCGAGAATCCTTTTATGTTTCATCATATGCCAGATGGAATGTATCCTGATATGTCTACAATGGGATCAGGAGCCGGTTTAGGATATCCATTTATGCGTAAAACTTCCGTAGGATTAAGTATATCATTTTAATATTATTTAATCTTATTAAAAAAAAATATCATGAAAAAATATATCATAACATTATTTATTCTTTCTGCAATTATTGTTGGTTGCAATAAAGATTTTTTAAACAAAATACCGTTGAATCAGTTAACTACAGAAACGGCTTTTGTAACCTATGCCAATTTTCAAACTTATACTTGGAGTTTGTATGATTATTTAGCAGGATTCGGTAATGCAGGTGCAACGATGCCACCAGCATTTAATAGCCAAGAAAACTCAAATTCCGATAATATAAGTAACGGAACACAGTCTTCATATATTAACCAATCGAAACTTCCAACTACATCTGCTGGAAATCCTACAAGTTCATTACAAATTTCTACATGGGATTTTTCTTATGTACGAAAAGTAAATATCATGCTAGATAATATTGATAAATCTTCAATGGGTCAAGCAGATAAAGATCATTGGCGCAGTGTAGGCTATTTCTTTAGAGCCTTACGTTACTATGATTTAATTGCTGCATTTGGAGATGTGCCTTGGATAGAACATTCTCTATCTGATACCTCTGCTGGAATTTTATATGGCAATAGAACTGCAAGAGATACCGTTGCTATGAATATGCTCAACAATTTAATTTGGGCGGAAAGTCATATCAAGGCAACAGGTGATGGAGCTAATACCATAAATGTAAATGTTGTTCGTGCATTATTATCTCGTTTTGGATTATTTGAAGGCACTTGGAGAAAGAACCATAATTTAAGTAATGCAAACACTTATTTAACTGCTTGTGCAACGTATTCTCAAAAATTATTAACAAGCTTTCCTAGCGTAATGAGTAGTTACGATGATGTAAATAATTCCGAAGATTTATCTGGTAAAGCCGGTATAATTTTATTTAAGCAGTATATTACTACTATTTATAATAATCCAATGCTTACCCGTTATACAGCAAGTACTTCATGGAATTGCGATGTTCCTAAAAGTGCAGTTGAAAGTTTCTTATGTACAGATGGTCGCCCTATTTCTACTAGTACAGTTTATCTGGGCGATGACTCAATGTATGCATCATTTAAAAATAGAGACAGGCGCTTATATTTTACTGTAACACCTCCGTATAGTGTTAAATTTATAAATAAAAGCATTACAGCTCAAGCATCAAATTCAGACAATCTTTGGGCATTCGATGCATTTCCGCAACATGGTGCATTTGTTAGATTAATGAATGACAGTATTCCTGGTAATATCAATAAAAGATTGCCATTCCTTGCGCAAACACAAGACATGAAATCTGGAAATGTGATACCTAATATTCCGCATTTCACTTCTTATACTGCTGCATTAAGTAATTTACCAACCGATGCGATTGCAATTAGCCAAGCAGTGAGTAAATTAGGATATTATTATTGGAAATATTTTAATAGGTTGCCAATGGATGGCGCAAGTACCTATGGAGGAACGCAAGACTGTCCACTATTTAGAATAGAAGAAGTTATGTTGAATTATGCAGAAGCACAATTTGAATTAGGTGCATTTAACCAATCTATAGCCGATGTAACAATCAATAAATTAAGGCCAAGAGCAAACGTTGCAAATATGGTGGTATCTGCAATCACTGCAAATTTCGATTTAAAAAGAGATCCAACTGTAGATCCGGTTTTATGGGAAATTAGAAGGGAGCGTAGAATTGAATTGTTTGGCGATGGCTTTAGATTCAATGATATTAAAAGATGGAAGAAAGGGGCTTACCTAAATGATTATCAACTTGGTGTAAAAATCAACAAAGCAGATTATCCAATTTATACTGCATTCAATATTACGAATGTAAATATTTTAATTGATGGCGGTACAGCTATTGGGTATGTGAAAAACTCTCCAGTGCCTTTAGGATGGCTAGATAAATATTATTTAGAGCCTGTGCCTTTACAAGAAATAGCAATTAATCCTAGATTATCTCAAAATCCTGGTTGGTAAAAAATATTAATAGAAAGAGAAAACGCGGATTATTTTAATCCGCGTTTTTTATTGTGTTAATCATGTATAAAATTTTCAATACTTTCTTCTTCTACTTCTTTAAATAAGGCGCTAAAATTGGTTGCCAAATTTCATATCCTTTTTTATTCATGTGTAAGTTGTCTGATAAGAATATATCCGACATTATTTTTCCATCACTATTAAACATGCTTTGATATATATCTACAAAATATGTTTTACGATGTTTTTTTGCAAATTGTTTAATCATTCCATTTGCTTCTATCATTACTGGCCAGAATTTTTCTCTGCTAGGGCTTGGTTTCAATGAAACAAATACAATAGATACTTTGGGTAATTTTGTTCTTATCAAAGTATGTAATGTTTTAAATCGCTCAAACACCTTTTCTGCAGTAGCATTAGCTGCAACATCATTCTCGCCGCAATAAATAACTATTTGCTTGGGGTTGTATTTAAAAATCACCTCTTCTGCAAAATATATTACATCGGGCAACGATGATCCGCCAAACGCCCTATTTAATATAGTATATCCAGGGAAATAGTTTTTTACATCTACCCATTTAGTAAATGAAGAACTCCCAATAAATAAAATAGGGTTAGTAGGAGGTGGTGTTATTGAATCTAATTTTTTAAAATAGTTCACCTCTTTTAAAAAAGGCTGTGCAAAGGAATTAGTAGCCATATTAAAAATGAATACGAAAGCAAGGACTGTTTTTACAATTTGTTTGTACATGGTTAGATTTCTTTATTTGAAAGTAGCACAATAGTATTTAATTTTTAGTGCAGAGAGGCAATTTATATATTTAAGCCTTAATTCCTTTTATAATCAACATGTTTTAATTAACTTAACACATTTAAAAATTGCTTGAATCAACCATAAAGTATGAATCGTAAAGAATTTGTAAAAACATCAGGCCTTGTAGCGGCTGCATTGGCTGTAAATAACGGATCTGATTTGTTTGCAAGGAATATGGCCCAGAAAGTAAAATTAGGCATCATAGGGGTAGGTCAAAGAGGTAGGGGGCATCTTGCAAACCTATTAAAGCGTGCCGATATAGAGATTGTAGCTATTTGCGATGTGGATGCGCGTTGTATGAATGTGGCCAAAGAATTATTTAACACTGCAAAAAAGCCTTTACCCAAAGAATATTTAGGCGATGATAATATTTGGCAACAAATGCTTCAGCAACAATCCTTAGATGCTGTAATCATTGCAACCCCTTGGGAATGGCACAAACCAATGATTATTGGCGCTTTAGATGCTGGAATAAAATATGTAGGATCAGAAGTAATTATTGGAATCAGTTTAGAAGACCATTGGGAAGTTGTGAGAGCTGCTGAAAAGCACCATGCGCATGTAATGATGCTTGAGAATGTATGTTACAGAAGAGATGTAATGGCCGTTTTAAATATGGTTCGCCAAGGTTTATTTGGAGAAATTATTCATTTACAAGGTGGCTATCAACACGATTTACGAGATGTGAAGTTTAATGATGGCAACCATGTGCATGGATTTGGTGTGGAGTATGGACCCAAAGCCAGATCAGAAGCACGTTGGAGAACCGAACACGCAATTCATAGAAATGGAGATTTATATCCAACGCATGGAATTGGACCTTTGGCTAATTATATAAATATTAATCGAGGCAATCGCTTTCAATCGCTCTGTTCATTTTCTACAAAATCAAGAGGCTTGCACGATTATATTGTAAAAAAAGGAGGAGCAGATCATCCAAACGCCAAACTGAATTTTAAATTAGGAGATATTGTTACCACGTCTATTAATTGTGTGAATGGAGAAACGATATTATTACAACACGATACCAATTTGCCTCGACCATATTCATTAGGCTTTCGCGTACAAGGAACTGAATGCTTATGGATGGAAGTAAACAACAGTATTTACTTAGAAGACAAATCTGCAAAGCCACATGCTTGGGACGAAGCAACACAATGGTTAGATAAATACGATCATCCTTTATGGAAAAGATGGTCGAAAGAATCTACCGATGCTGGGCATGGCGGGATGGATTTTTTTGTATTACAAGCTTTTGTTGAATCCATCAAACAACAAAAGCCAACGCCATTAGATGTTTACGATGCCGCTACATGGAGCGCTATTTCTCCATTAAGCGAACAGTCAATTACTTTAGGAAATCAAACTGTAGAATTCCCTGATTTTACAGGTGGTCAATGGATGTATCGGAAACCAATTTTTTCATTTGGGGATGATTATTAAATACATGAAAAATAAATCAATCATTTATATTTTAATTTGTGTATTTGGAACGATACAATGCAAGCCTAGTCAAAAAATTATTAGTACAACAAAATTTCCATCGGAGTTAGTCAATTTTGTTCCCTATAAAAATAATCCTGTGTTTACCGGAGCGGGCCCAAATGATTGGGATAAACAAATTCGCGAAAGGGGTTATATTTTAAAAGAAGGAAATACCTATCATTTATGGTATACTGGTTATTCTAATACAAGCAAAGATCCTAGAAGGTTTTTAGGCTATGCAACTTCTACAGACGGAATTAATTGGAACCGGTATGCTAAAAACACCATTCATGAAAATGATTGGGTAGAAGATATGTATGTCGTAAAATCTGCTAACACCTATTATATGTTTGCAGAAGGCCAGGGCGATACGGCGCATTTGCTTACATCTATCGATAAAATTCATTGGGATGAAAAAGGGCCGCTAGATATCCGACAAAAAAATGGTAGCCCTATTGTAAAAGGCGCTTTTGGTACCCCCACTGTTTTTATTGAAAAAGGAATTTGGTATTTGTTTTACGAAAGAGACGATAAGGGTATTTGGCTCGCTACATCAACAGATCATACTACATGGACCAATTTGCAAGATGAACCAATCATTACCATGGGGCCTGAAACATATGACCAGTATGGTATTGCAATGAATCAAGTAATTAAATATAAAGGACTTTACTATGGTTATTATCATGCAACTGCATTTAAAGACTGGCACGAATGGTCAACAAATATTGCAGTATCTGCCGATTTAATTCACTGGAAAAAATATGCTAACAATCCTATTATAGGAAACAATCAATCAAGTGGTATTATAGTCATTGATGGAAAAAATATTCAATTCTATACCATGCATAGAAAAGTAAATATGTTCTTGCCAAAATAAAAAAAATATGCCTACTCAATTAAGTTCCGAAGATTTAAACAAACGACTATTATCGCTAGATTTTATGCGCGGTTTTATTATGGTGCTTTTAACTATTGAAAGTACTGGTTTGTTTAATGTATTATATCTAAATTCAAAAGGAGGTTTTTTAGAATCATTTTTCATACAATTTAAACACCATCCTTGGAATGGGTTGCGCTTTTGGGATTTAATACAACCAGGTTTTATGTTTATTGCAGGAACTGCTATGGTTTTTTCTATAAACAAGCTAAAAGAAAAAGGAGTTAGTCAATTAACGATTACAAAAAAAATATTAAAAAGATCTGGCTGGCTATTTTTTTGGGGAGTGCTTTTATATGCAGTGCGCGAAACGGGTTTGAGTTTTGAATTATGGGATGTATTAACGCAATTGTCGGTTACACTATTAGTGGCTTATTTTATAGTTCAATGGCCCACTAAATACCAAATAATATTTTCTGTAGTATTATTAATTATTACCGATTTATTATTTCGTTTCAGTACTATTCCCGGATTCGACCAAGGATTTACAAACCACCATAATTTTGGAAACTATATTGATACCTTATTAATGCATAAAACAAGTAGGGGAGGATGGGTTGCCATTAATTGTATACCAACTTCTGTTCACACAATAGCGGGTGCTTTATTAGGAAAACTATTATTATCGAATGCTAATCATAAAATAAAAACAATTTTAATTTGGGCAATTTCGTTATTGCTAGTAGGTTATGCACTAGATTTTCTTGAAATAAATCCTATCATTAAACGAATTGCTACAAGTTCCTTTACC
>Ga0214919_10002288_pt1 | contig 30295 bp, 32 predicted proteins | sample LL1503_MetaG_FD_177994 | JGI IMG/M metagenome (GOLD analysis project Ga0214919, IMG submission 177994) | Freshwater microbial communities from Lake Lanier, Atlanta, Georgia, United States - LL-1503 | ecosystem: Environmental > Aquatic > Freshwater > Lake | place: USA: Georgia | collected... | reverse complement strand
TTTAGAATTCGAATATGAGCGTTAAAACGAAAAAATCGTGATTATTTGATCAAGGTCACGGGGACATGGGTGGCACTGAGCACCCTTTGGGCCACTGAACCGATCAGCAGATCGGTAAAGGTCGAACGGCCCTTGGCACCCATCACAATCAAGTCGAACTTACCCGATTTGGCCACTTTAATGATTTCACCGGCCACATGACCTGTTTTGATAATCACCTCATGATCCAAGCTGGCTTTGTCCAGTTTGGTTCTAGACAACTTCAATTCTTTGACACTCAAATCATGTAAATAATCTTCAATGGTTCCCTTGGGGAAATGTTTTCTGACATGCTTCAAGCCAGTGTCATCATGCACGGACAGCAGAGAAATGCTGGCCGAGTTACCCATTAATTTATCCAAATTGATGGCGTAATCTAAAGCACGCAAAGCACATACCGATCCATCTGTGGGGACAAGAATTTTCACGACAAGACTCCAATGAATAAAGCCTGACCATAGGCCCCATCAGGTGATTTGAGTTTGCGTTGGCTCAAACAAGGGTTAAATGAACTGGAGATGTGTTCAAGCCCGAAAAGACACAGCGCGTTGCGACCAGGGTTCTGAAAAGCAGGTCATAAGTTGCGTTGCTTCATCATGGCTTCACGCATACCATTCAATCGCAAATCAAAATCAAAATCGTCGGATTGCTCATATGCCATGAACGGATATTTTCGAATTGGGCCATGTGGCTTATTTTTATGGTGTTTGATGGGGCAAAAATAGGCTTCTGTGGCACCAATGACAGCGCTCACAAAACCCATCAAACCCACTGCATAGGCACAATAAGTGCAGTGAAATTTGGAAATCCAATCCAGATATTTCAACTCTTGTCGATCAAACACAATGTATTCAGACCGGCGAAAGGGTTTGACTTTGTAGATCGGGAAACACAGGAATTGATACAACGACACAAATGCATCCAACACCAACAAAGGCAAGATGACGCTATAAATGATGGGCCCTGTGATCAGGTTGATGGGCCTGGATCTTTTGACCAAGGCCCACAAACCCAATTGGTGATTACTGACCTGGGTGCTCATGTGGAATGTCCTTTGATAGCGATCAGTGCACACACTGTTGGGACAGCAGCGGTCATTGATGCCTTATCCTAGGCGCGATAAAAATCAAGGGCTTGATTTGCATCAAGCTTTGCCAAAAGCTGGAGCCTCGATCAACTCACCATCAGTCCAGCGATCAGACAAACATCACCCCCGCAAGAAACTGCGGACGTTTATCAAAAAAGGGCCATTAGCACCTGCCATGGCGGATGCCATGCTGCATGAAACATGTATTAAATCTTGAAAGCCTCAAATGTCTCTGGCGCAAACAACTCCTCGGGCTTGAGCAAACGATGCGATAAGCCTTGCTGATGGTGATAACGCAAAAATGTTTCCAAAACGTGTCGATTGCTTTGAAAGCCATAGGCCCACCAATCAGGGCCCAATTCTTTTTCAACTTGCTCCACATGCGCAGGCAACCAGGGCAGCATGGTCTTGAGAGCGGCCACCTCTCGCAACGATTGGTAGGTTATTTTTTGCGACATGACAAACGCCTTGAACAATGACTGGGCCATCCAGCGATTTTTTTCATAAACGTCCCGGCGAATCACGACCGTGTGCATGATGGGCAGAATTTTTGTTTTCTTGTAGTACGCCAACTCCACCTCGGGGTAGTTTTCAAAAAGTCGCTTGACTTTATGGGGTTGGCTGTAAAAAGTGGATGGTGCGCGTGCTGTGTGCATGGCGTCAATATCGCCGTTGGCGATCATTTCTGTCAGTGTCTGCGTAGGACCAATGGGTGCAATTTTGACCGCTGGGGGCAATTTCAACTTGATTTTTTCATCACGCCCGGCAGTTTCAGCTCCGCCGGTCAAGTATTGAACACTGGTGTGGGGCACTTGGTAGTGCTCTTCTAAAATTCCACGAATCCAAACCGGCGCCGTCATTTGGTACTCAGGGGTTCCAATTTTTTTACCAACCAAGTCGGAGGGATCGCGAATCCCGCTGTCTGCGTGCACATAAATCGAGTTGTGGCGAAACATGCGCGAGGGGAAAACCGGAATAGCAATAAAATCCGGATCTGCTTTCATCAAAGAAACGCAGTAAGAGGACAAAGACATTTCCGCGCATTCAAACTCCTTGTTGCGCAACATGCGGAAAAAAGTTTCTTCCACCGGCAAGGATAAATAATTGATGTCCAAGCCATCGGCCACCACAGTGCCATTGGCCAAAGCCGATGTTCTGTCGTAATCCCAGCAAGCCAAAGTGATGCGCAATTTACCCATGTGGGTTCTCCATCTTTGATGATTGAATGTCACCAGCACGTCAGGCGTTCTGGTGATTGAGCCAGCTCAGCTATTTCTAAGCATACAGATGGCGATGATAGTGTTTCAGCTGGGTTTCTTTTCAAAAAGCACACCACAGAATCATTGATGTCATGGGTTCGCTGTCGCTTCAGCTACACCTGCGAAAAAAACAGCTGATGTCCATGTCCTTTTGATGCATCAAAAAGTGATCAATTGGATCGATAAATCGATTTGAATCACACCATCCATTTCATGCGTCAAAGGGGTGATACCGATTGACGTGAACCGCAAGTTCCGAGAAAAATAAGCGTTTTAAATGCGGAAATTGAAGCACACATTCGCACAGCTTTATCTAAGGCATCATGGAAAATCAAAAATATGACCTGATCATCATGGGCGGCGGTTTGGCAGGTCTGAGTGCAGGGCTGCGAGCTTGCGAGCTGGGATTGAAAGTGGCCTTGTTCGAAAAAGGCATTACCGACCAATACCCATGCAACTCACGCTTTTCTGGTGGCGTATTGCACTTGGCGTTTCAAAACATCAAAGACCCCTCAGATCAATTGGCACTGGCCATCGGAAAGGCCACAGACAACTATGCCGATGCCGAATTGGTCCAGGCTCTGTCTGTCCATTCGGAGCGGTGTGTCACATGGTTGCAACAACAAGGCGCTCGCTTCATCCGAGCTGGTCAGGTGGTTTGGCAGCAATGGGTACTGGCACCGCCCCGACCCATTTCACCAGGCATGGATTGGAAAGGTCGAGGGCCTGATGTCACGCTCAGGCTATTGATGGACAACTTTCGAAACAAAGGAGGGCAAGCTTTTCTTGGCTGGCAAGTCACTGAGTTGTTGACCGAAGGTGCGCACTGCTTGGGCTTCAAGGCCACACATGAAGGCCAAGAAAAAAGCTTTGAAAGCAGGGCCACATTGATCGCCGATGGTGGCTTTCAAGCGAATTTAGACCTTCTCAAAACTCACATCGCACCACAACCACACCAAGTGCTTCAACGTGGTGCCGGCAATGCCGTAGGAGATGGCATGCGTTTGGCTCAAAGCATGGGAGCAGCCACATCCAGCATGGAGGCTTTTTACGGGCACGTGCTGTGTCAACAAGCATTTTCAAATCCGAGTCTATGGCCCTATCCGCAATTGGATGAATTGGCCATCTCTGGCGTGGTGGTCAATCAACAAGCGCTGCGGGTCATCGATGAGGGCATCGGTGGCGTTTATATCGCCAATCAGTTGGCACACCGTAACAACCCCCTGGATTGCCACGTTATCTTTGATCAGGCTATTTGGGATGGGCCCGGCAAGACCTCCCGCATACCTGCCAATCCCCTGTTGCTCAGAGGAGGTGCCACCCTTTTGAAGGGAAATACCATTGCAGAGTTGGCCCACCAAATGGATTTGCCCGCCCAAGTGCTGACTGAAACCATTGACAACTACAACCGAGCGGTTAAAGAACATAAAACACCTGACCTGCAGCCACCCAGGAGCAAGCACAAGCACACCCCTATGGCCTTGATGAATGCGCCTTTTTATGCGTTGCCATTGTGCGCAGGCATCACCTACACAACGGGTGGCTTGCTGATCGATGCACAGGCTCGCGTATTGCGTGAAAACAAAACCCCCATTCAAGGCTTGTATGCCGCGGGGTCTTCAGTCGGAGGGATAGAGGGAGGACCTCAAGCCAGCTATGTGGGCGGACTGATGAAGGCTTTGATATTTGGCATGTTGGCCGCAGAGGATGTTTCAAAAGCAAAGGCATCGCGGCCTGAATAAAGGCTGTATGCAACTTTTCTGCACCCTTAGAGATGAAAGATCGATGCGGAGGTTTCTTGGTTTTTTACCGGGGTACCAAGGTATCAAAAATGATCTCAACCATCTCCACATAGCTAAGCAACAAGCCCCAAGCGAGAACGCCCACGATGGCGCCCAAAATCGCGCTGGGCCAAAATTGAAGCGCCCATGCGCCACCTACGCCCAGCGCAAACAAGCTCAGGCCGATCACAGCAGCAACTGTTTTTCCGTGACGCCGAATCAAGCCCAACACGGGATAATGGGGCATGCCCTGTAAATCAGTCATAAAAATCCTAAGTATGTATAGGTTGATTTTTACATGCCTCAATTCAATTGAACGGGCGATGCAACGGAGCAATAGGCAGCTTCAATGACCGCAGACAATCACGCGCAAGGTAGCCATCGATCCTTTTTCAATCAATCCACTTTGGCACCAGAGCTGGTTACCAACTTTTCCCACATTGGCGCCTCTTTCAAGTTCATTTGCTGAAATTCCATAGGCGAAGCATTGGGGGCTGGGTCCATGCCCTGCGTGGCCAACTTATCGCGAATATCGGAGCGCTTGAGGACTTTGGTGGCCGCGTCAAATAATTTCTTCACTTCTTCAGGCTTGACGCCGGATGGTGCATACAAACCAAATGAAAAACTGATGTTGTAGTCGCCAAGTCCAGCTTCTTTCATGCCCATGATTCCTGGAATCGCACCTGATCGTTCTTGTGTCGTGATGGACAAAGCGCGAATGCGATTGGCACGCGCTTGAGGCAGTACGACGGGTGACGTGCCAAAAATAACCTGTGTGTCACCAGCTATCAAGGACTGCACAGCTGGCGCACCACCCTTGAAAGGGATGTGCAAAAAATCAATGTCAGAGACACTGTTGAAAAGCACGCCCGCCAAATGTGGCGCTGACCCATTCCCACTGGATGCAAAATTCAACTTGCCTGGATTCTTTTTAGCGTAAGTGATCAAATCTTTGATGCTGGTCACTGGCAAGTTGTTGTTGACCGCAATGATCATCGGGCCGTTGGCCAACAAGGTCACAGGTTGAAAATCTTTTTCAATGTCATATGGCAGCTTTTTGTACAACGCTTTGTTGATATAGGGATTGCTACCCACCAACAAGGTGTAACCATCGGCAGGTGCTTTCAGCACCATTTCACTGGCCAAATTTCCGGCAGCCCCGGGTCGATTGTCAATAATGGCGGTTTGTCCCAACTCCGCAGCGATGGCTTCCCCGACAGTTCGGGTCACAAAATCACCCGAACCACCGGGTGGATATCCGACGACAAATTTCAAAGGTTTATTGGGGAAGGTCTGCGCGCTCACAGCGCCCGCCATAAAAGCAGCTGAAATGCAGACACTGAAAAAACGGTGTTGAACCCATGCCATTGCTTGCCCCTTATAGATGTTGCCAACCCAAAAACAATGACGACCAACCATGACCGAATTTTTTTCGGGTCAGTTGGACTTAAATCACTTTTCTTTCTTTAAGACCTGTCAATTCCTGGGCGCTGAAACCCAATTTCATATATATATCGTGGTTGTGCTGCCCCAATGCCGTTTGGCTTGACACCACCGCAGCGGGTGTTCGGGTGAGTTTGATCGGTTGCGCAACCACCCGAATAGGGCCTCTTTGTTCATGCTCAACAACCACTGCGGCTCCCAAATGCGCCACTTGCGGGTCTGCAAAAACTTGTTGCATGTCATAAATGGGGCCACAGGGCACTCCCGCATCATTCAAACATGTGACCCAATGTTGCGTGGTGTTCGAAGCGAACGACAGGTTCAATTGCGCGTTGATATGGGCGCGATCTGCCAATCGACCAGGGTTGGCTTGGTAACGCGGCTCATCCCGCAAATCCAGTCGTTCAAGCACTGTGCATAAACTGCGAAATTGGGTGGTACCGGAAGCGCCGATGTTGAAAAACCCATCTGAAGATTGAAAGGTTCCCATGGGTGTTGCAAAGGGGTGGTCATTGCCCGCTTGACCCGGAACGGCACCATCGATCAAATACCTGGCAGCTTGGAAATCACACATGGCAATCATGGATTGAAGCAAATTGGTCTGCACCCATTGACCACGCCCAGAGTGCTCTCGCTCCAGCAATGCCACCAGCACCCCCATGGCTGCGTAATTGCCAGCACTTGAATCAGCCACAGCAATACCTGCACGCACTGGCCCATCGCCTGGCATTCCCGTCACCGACATCATGCCGCCCATGCCTTGCGCAATTTGATCAAACCCTGGCCTGTCGCGGTATGGCCCGTCCTCACCAAATCCTGAAATGCTGGCCAAGATGATGCGCGGATTGATATGGGCCAGGGTTTCATAATCCAGCCCCAATCGAAACTTCACATCAGGCCTGAAGTTTTCAACCACCACATCGGCAGTTGCGACCAATCGATGAAAGATATCTCTGCCCTCTGGGGCTTTTAAATTCAATGTGATTCCGCGCTTGTTCCGGTGCAAATTCAGCATGTCGTAGGTTTCCCTGCCGCCCAATGCACCTTCATTGGGGTCGAGCCCCGGCGGGGACTCAATGCGAATCACATCTGCACCAAAATCCGCTAAAACACGCACGCAAGTGGGGCCGGAACGGATGCGTGTCAAATCCAAAACCTGGAACCGTGCCAGGGCTGCACTTGGATTGACAGAAGTCATGGGATCGGGGTGGTTGGTGTCAGCGACAACGGCGGCCTGCAACAGCGATCAGGGTGCCCAGACCTTGGTCCACAACAACTCTCTTTGCTGCATCACATCACCATACATTCGCGCCGGTGGCCTGAGCATGATTTGCTTTCCAACCCTTTCAACTTGGCGAATTTCGTGACCACCAATTCGGTGTGCATCTGAAGCAATGTCTACCAAGCAGTCCAGCACCTTGCCGTCAAATTGGTAAACGCCGCCATAAGACATGTAGTCGCGTTTATGAAGCACCGTGGCATCCCCATTGCACAGCGAAGCCAACATTCGATCATTGGAAAAAGCAATTTGCCCGATGGGATTGAGACCGTAGGGAGGCGGCATTTGCTTTCCGTTTGAATCCCATGCACGTGCCTCATCGAGGCGCCAAATACCTTGCAAATCATCCATTTTTCCATGTCTCCTGGTGTAAAAGTTTTATGAAATCAATATAACAGAATGGGGCCAGCTCAACATCCCAAAATGCCATGGCAATATCTTCACGAGAAAGATCACCCATGATTCTCTGCGGCAGCAAACCTGGCAGCGCGCCGACCTGACACAAATGCCCAGGCCAAATGGTGGCCATGTCCTTCCAGCAACAGTCCCCCTTGACCCGCAGAGCCCGCCGCATACAAACCACGTATAGGCACTTGATCAGCACCCAAGACTTGGTGAGATGGGTTGACACGCAATCCTCCATCGGTGAAAACGACATAGGCTTTGACCGGACCCAAAGCATAAAAAGGACCTTCTGTATTTCCATATCGGCCTCCCATTTGCGCCTTCAACCCCTCGGGATTGATGCCTGCTTTGAGGGCCAGTTCATGCCAATCGCGGGACCGATGAAACAAATCTTGACGGTTTTTTTCATAGTCAGCCATATAGGCGTAAGCAATGCCGGGTGCTGTTGAAATGAAATAAGGCCAGGCGGAGAATCGTCGGTATATTTCCGAATCAAAAATATACCAAGCTTGGGCATCTGAATGGTCTGCCACAGCATGTCCAATCGTTTGACCGGTCATCTCGACCAACTCGCCCTGTTGATTGACCAAATGAGCGCCTTCAGACAGCAACGTGGGGGATGGGCCAAGCGCTGTCGTCATGAATTTCATCATGAATGGCCGAATCCAATTGGAAGGGAGGTGTTCAATGGACCAAGCCATGCACAGGGCGAACCAACGCCAAGGCGGTAAATTTTGAATCCAATGGGGCTTGGCTGGGGGTATAAAGCGCAGAATGGGTCCGCGAACGATATCGCCATTGACCACCTCCGCCCCCAAGGCCTCGGCCATTCGATGCCCATCTCCCGTTGCTTCGGGATTGACAGAATCCAAATGAATGGTTTTGGGATCAGCCCACCGCTGCTTCAGGTCAGCAGCGCCGCTGTAGTCTCCCGTGGTCAAAATCACTGCTTTTCTTGCATTGAGTTGGAATGATTGCCCATTGATTTGACCAGTCATCCCCACCACACTGCCATTGGCATCGGTGAGAATTTTTTCACAACATGCATTCAAGCGCATGTTGACCCCCAACTGACGGCAATGCCTATCCAAGTGGTAAATCAAACTGCGTGAGTTGGGAATGGTGTTGTGCATGCGCGATACACGGTTGGGAGGATCGGGTGCTGGCCCCATGAACACAATGCCTAAACGGCTTAACCAGGCCACCGCATCGGCACATCCATCCACCAAAATTCGACGCAACAGCAGGTTATCTCTGGGCGCCAAATCGCCAGCATGCAAGGCCAAGTCTACAAAATGATCGTCTGCGTGGTCTTCAATACCGGCACGCTTTTGCAAATCAGTCCCATTCGCTGAAATGGCGCCAAGGGACCAGGCAGTAGATCCGCCCAGTTCAGGGCTCTTTTCCAACAGCACGACATCCATGCCCAGAGCCGCCGCCTCGGCTGCAGCCGCCAATCCTGTCCCTGCACCGCCCACGACCACGACATCGCACTCAGTCACTGTCTGCATGTTGAAAATTCGGGAGAGATCAGAATGACAATATCGCCCAGTTCAGGGATCCAATGTGATGTTGGCAGACTTGACCACCGCTGCCCAACGGTCCATGTCGTTTTTGATAAAGGCAGCAAACTCTTCTGGCGACCGGTATGTTGGCTGCAATCCTTGCTTGGACAAATTGGCCACCATGTCCGGCTGCTTCAATAAATCAGAAGTCACCGCGTGCAAGCGTTTGCGAAAATCAGGGCTCACCGCCGCAGGCGCGATCAAACCGTACCAATACTCCATCACATAGCCAGACACACCCGACTCAATGAAAGTGGGCACTTCTGGCATCACAGACACCCGTTCCTTGGTAGAGACGGCCACCACGCGCAACTTGCCCGACCGTGCCAAAGGTGTTGCAGAGGGGAGCGTGGTGAACAAAACCAAATCACGCTGGGACCCAATGATGTCTGCAATGGCAGCGCCCACACCCTTGTAGGGTATGTGAGACATTTTGGTTTGGGTTTCGTACAAGAACAATTCGGCGGCCAAATGGGCACCGCTGCCAATGCCTGCAGATGCAAAATTGACCTTTCCTGGATTGGCCACGGCCATGGTGACCAAATCCTTGGCTGATTTGATCGGAGAGGATGGGTGAACCACCAAAACCATGGGCGTTGAAGCCAAAGGTGTGACTGGCACAAAATCACGTGCCACGTTGTAAGGCAATTTAGGATAAAGACTGGGATTGATACCAATTTCAGAGGTCGAGCCCACCATCAATGTGCTGCCATCAGGTTCTGCACGTGCTGTGTATTGTGCGGCTATGGCGCCTGCTGCACCCGGCATGTTCTCAACCACGACATTGACGCCCAATTTTTCGGTCAGTTTTGGCGCCAGCATGCGCGCAATGATGTCAGTCCCTCCACCAGGTGTAAAGGGCACCATCAATTTAATGGGTTTGTCGGATCTGGGCTGGGCCAGCAAAGGACCGTTTAAGCATCCAAAACCAAAAACAAAACTCAACAAAACTCGGGTAAATCGATGCATGTCAAATCCAATACAAAAAATCAGATGGGAATTGCCTCAAACGGTCACTTTTTCATGATGTGTCAGGGGTGGCATCTCTGACAGCAATCGACCGAAGCCAGAAACCTTTTCACGCACGCCCATCATTTGAAGGCTGGCCCACAAAGCCACGTTATTGGTGGTGAGAACAGGTTTTTGTACCTTGGCCTCCAAATCAGCAACGATGGATGCGGTCCACCAATTGCCACAAGCCAAAAACACCGCATCTGCTTGCGGCAAATCCGTTGCCAGGCCCAAGTCGTAAGCGGTTTGCGCAGGCATGCGCCCGATGTCATTGTTGCGCGTGACTTCCAAAGCCTTGTGCTGCAAAACTTCCACACCATGGTCTTCCAAAAAAGCTTTCACCCAGACATTGGTGGCGGTGCTCCAAGGGGCCGCAATCACCACCTTTTTGATGTTGTAGGCCTCCATGGCGCTGAGCATGGCCGTGGCAGCCGTGGTGGCGGGCTTGCCACAGGCTTGCTGAATGCGCTCCACCAATTGAGCGTCATATCCTTTTCCCATGCGGGTGGATGGAGCTGTTGCCGCCAATAAAACCAAGTCCACATCCGCATCGGCCAATTTTTTGGCCTCCTTTTCAAGTTCAGCCACGATCTTGATGGTTGAATCAGGATCCACGTTGGACAAAGGCAGGCGTGCCACATGCAAAGAGACCGATGCAGGCAGCATGCTGATGAATTCTGGCTCTTGGGTGCTGTTGGATGATGGGACCAAAGTTCCCAGGCGGTGCTTGACATGCAGTTGGTTCATATGTGACTCCAAAAAAATTAAAGTTCGTTTAATGCGTGGCCAAGCCCAATTCACAGGCTTGAATGTGCAGGGCCAAGTATTTTGAAAAGATTCGACATTGGGCAAAGCTGCCCGCGTGAAACCACAAGCCTTGTTGAGGCGTGGGATTCCACATGTTGCACAGTTCTTGGGTCTGTTCATCGACACCCCAAACAGGCCCGACCTTTTCGGCCAATGACTTTCCAAAAAGTTTTTCAACCATTGCTGATTGGCCCAAATAACCTTTTGCCGTAACCACCAAATCAGCCTCTAAAAAATCCCCTGACTTGAGACGCAAACCATTGGCCTCATAACGGTCAATATCGTTTGCTTGGATCAAAGAAATTTTCTTTTGACTGATCAATTCCGAGCAACCCACATTGAAGTAATAGCCACCGCCACGTGTCAAATACATCATCTGCCAGTTGTTGCCATCTTCACCCTTGTTGAGTCTAAAACCAGCTTGGCTCAAGCCACCCAAGGTTTCTTTATCCAAGTCGAGTGCCAATTTCAAATTGATGCGGTTGGATGCGCGGTACAAGGCCATCGGCGTGCCGACTGTGATCAAGTCGCATTCTGGCAAATCGATGCCTTGCCCATACAACACGTATGGCAACTGGGCCGTGGGTTCCACGTTTTGAACCATGGTCGGACTTCTTTGCACCATCGTCACCTGCGCTCCATGTTCACACAGATCCTGTGAAACATCGTGACCACTGGTACCTGTGCCCAAGACAACGACCTTTTTACCCACCCACTGCTGCGCCGACTTGTAGTCTGCAGAATGCAAAACCACGCCTTTGAAAGACTCCAATCCGGCAACGGGGCTTCGATCGGGTATGGCACTGACGCCTGTGGCCATGATGATGTGCCTGGGTTGTAGGTGCCGCTCAACACCATCACATGACAAATGGGCATTCCATTGACCTGACTTTTCGTCAAATTGAGCGGTGACAAATTCGGTGTTGCACCAGACATTCAATTCCATGGCTTGAACATAATATTCAAACCAACCGGCAACCATATCTTTGGGCAGATATTCAGGCCAAACGTCGGGAAATTGAATATAGGGCAAATGATTGACGGTTCGCTGGTTGTGCAACACCAGGGCCTGATATCTTTTGCGCCAGTTGTCACCGACCCTGGGGTTGCGCTCGATCACCAAGCAGTCGATGTCCAACTGTCGCAATCTGGCCGCCACCGACAACCCAGCCTGTCCCGCACCAATAACCAATACCGTGGGTTGCCTGTCCTCATAGCGGGCTTCTTTTTCACGCTTTTCAAGCCAGTTGGGACCCAGAAAGCTGCGCCCAAAACCATCGCTCAATTTGGCTTTGCGCTTGAAGCGTTCTTCATGACCTGCAATTTCCACCAATGTGGTCATCAGAGTCCACGCCTTGGGTTCACTGGCCTCAGGCTCAAGCGTCAATCTGACAATGCCCTCGCAGGGTCCGACCTTGGTTTGAAAATCAAAAAAGACTTCGATGGTGTCTATGTTTGTTCGTTTGACCCACTGCACAGGCATGCGTTGCTCATTGACCCTGAAATTTTGAGGCGAATGAAGTTGAGCTGCATTGATCAATGCTTGGGGCACTGCTGATCGGCCTGAATGCGTGATGATTTCCCAGTCTAGGGCCAACACATCTCGCCAATGACAATCTGAGTTGAACAAAACATCCATCTTTGCCATCGATGGTTGCGAAATGGCCAATTCAAATTTTTTCAGCCAATCTTGCGCAATAGAGAGCGTTGACGAAGGATCTGGTTTCATGCGTTTTTCCAAATTGACGTGTTGAATCCCAACTATTGGGCATCGCTGGATTGAACCATGACATACAACAGTCTGTAAAGATCATGAATGACAGCATCTCCCAGTTGAAGATTTTGCCAAGCACTGGATTGATCCATGGCTTTCCAAGCCTGTCGAACATCTCGCTCCAGTCCCGCCTCTATCAGGACCACCCAATCCGTATGACCATCTTGATGACCTGTGAGTCGGACCTGATCCATGCGTTGGCGAATGTCAGGATCATTGCATAAGACAGACACGCTTCCAATGCTGGAAAACGCTCCCAACAGAGGCGAAATATCTTGTGTCAAACACGCTTGGATATCAGATTGACTGGCTTTGGCACCCCGAATACGAACCACCCCCAAGACACCACCTGTGCCGTTGCCAAGCACCGACAAAACCCGGCATGTCGCGCGCACGGTTTGGCTGTACCAGGCACGGCGCTGACGATCGCTGTCAGAGACTTGCTTGAGCAACGCCACATAGGATGGTGCGAGCAAGTCCTCTGCACAAGGTGTTTCAAACAACACCATGTGACTGGAAGATGCGTCAATGGCCTCATAACACCGACCAGCAGAAAAAACAGTACCTACCCTGCTGGGCATGTGGTCACTGAGGTACCAATCCAGCCACAGTTGTCTGACCTCTGGCGCTATGTCGAACCAATAAGCCAGTGCACCCTTTTCACTCATAGTAAAAACCCTTATTCGAAATTGAAATCATTGACCCAGCCTTGAGACCCTCCAAAGGGACAATGGACTTTTGAAGAAAATTAACCCATCATTGGAAACCATGATGCATCAATTCATATGAACTGCGTGAGATTTGGAATTGTTAATTTGTTAAGCGAGACTTTGTCAGCCACAAATGCATCCAAAGGGTTGGTATGAATTAAGATGAATTGACCATTAACAGGAGGATCCCATGCATGTGACAGGCAAATGCCATTGCGGCAATATTTCATATGAAGCGGATTTGGACCCAGCTATGGTTTCGATTTGTCATTGCACCGACTGTCAAATGATGAGCGGATCTCCTTATCGGGTATCCGTCAGGGTACCTGTAGAGCAGGTTCAAATGCAATCAGGGACACCCAAAATCTACATCAAAACAGCTGAGAGTGGGTCAAAACGGGCCCATAGTTTTTGTCCCAATTGCGGAACACCTGTTTATTCCTCGGATGTCGCTAACCCAAAAAGTTACTCTTTGCGCGTGGGCTGCTTGGACCAACGTGACCAATTGACACCCCAAAAACAAATATGGCATCAATCATCGGTGCCATGGTCCAGCGACATTTCCAACATTACCAAGCTCACCAAGCAATGAGACTTTAGGATACACATTCAGGTACCCATAGAGCTTGAAAATTTGGCTGCAGCTCGTTCGCATCAAGATGATTTTTCGATGATGGCGGACATCGCCTTCAAGCTACCAGGCTGCTCAAAGTCATGCAGAATTTGTAACAATTCAGTCGCTGCGGGTCCCAGTAAATCCTGAGTAGAACTGAGAAATTTCTCATTGATGTCTGACCACCCCAGCGGTACAGATGGACTTCCTCGAACACCTTGAGTTTGCCCCCATGCAGTCTGTCCATTTTCATAAATCAACTCAATGCTTGAAGCCCATCTTTCAATTTCTTGTGAGGTGTTGACACGGGTGATTTTGGTCAGCGCTTGAACCGATGGATTCAAAATCCTTTCATCGGTGAAGCCCGTCATATCGGCTGAGAATCCTCGGAGTCCCAGGGCCACGCAATAGGCGATGCTGAATTTTCCCTCCATGGGCGTAGAGGCGGTTTCTCGACCAGCCACTTTTTTGGCCAATGGATTCACATTGACACGAATTTCGAGCAAACCTTTATCGCTGAAAGTTTCATGCATACCCCTGGCTGCTTCATGGGGTGCATGTGTGAGTTGGCAAGCCGCATAAGGTTTAAAGGTGTTGCCTAGAATTTGCCACTTTGTGCCCAGGTTATCCAAGTTAATTGAAATAGATTTTTGGAACAACCGACCGAGCATTCCCTCCGCATCGTCAAACACATTTTGATATGCGTCCATACCCAGCAAGGCCAATTCAACGGCCATCACACCATTCATCGCAGCTTTTCCGACATGAAATGGTTTGGCCATGGTTCCGCCAGATGACTGCAAGCCTGCTGCTTGCGTCGCGGCCAAACCCAAAGCATTGGCCACTTGCTCTGGGTTAAGCCCCATAAGAGCGGCCACCGCGCACGTGGCAGAAAAATGCCCCAATATGCCGGTTGGATGCCACCCCGCAGCAGCCAAGGATGGGCCCAGACCCCAATCCCCCATCGCTGTGCCGACTTCAAAACCGGCAACAAAGGAATTTAAGATTTCCAACTCAGATGCATTTTGGTGCATTCCAATTGCCAATGTTGCCGCCAAAGTGGGGCCACTGGCATGAAAAGCCGATCCAAAATGCATATCGTCAAAGTCAAGGCTGTGTGACAAAGTCCCATTGACCAATGCAACAGCAGCGGCAGCACCTTTGTCACCATAGAGATTGGTGGCGTGTCCTTGGGTTTTCCACTGCTGCATTTGTTGACGAACCAGCGTGGGAGCCGAATCAGGCAAAGCAGCCAAGGACACAGCAAACCAATCCACCAAACATTTTTTGGCCAAATCGCGAATATCTGGAGGCAAGTTTCGCCTGGAAGTGCCGCTGACAAAAGAGCATACCGACGCCAATTTTTCGCTGTGCATGTCCATGGCTTTTATTCAGGCTCAATTCCTGCGGCCTTGAAAAGCACGGCCAACCGATCCAATTCTTTTCTCAGCATCACCATGGATTGCTCCGGTGTGGTGGTCACCACATCGCCCTCACCTGATTTGGCAATCAGTGCCAAATGCTTTTCAGTGCGCATGGCTCTGTCAACAGCCAACTGTATTTTGATCACCACAGCATTTGGGGTTTTGGCGGGCACCAACAGCAATGGCGTCACCGCGGCCTCAAAGTTACCAAATCCAGGGGTTTCAGCCACGGCCGGAACATTGGGCAAAGACCGGACTCGTGTGGCACTGGCCATCGCAATGGGTTTGATTTTTCCATCTGCAATCAATGGCAGGGTGGTTGCCAAGCCAGAAAAATAGAGTTCGACATGCCCGCCCATCAAATCTGCCAAAGCTGGACCGCCCCCTTTGTAGGGCACATGGTTCATTTGCGTACCAGCCAAAAGATTGAGTTGCACACCTGCCAAGTGCGAAAGACCGCCAACACCAAACGAGGCATAGTTGATTTTTCCAGGGCGCTGCTTGGCCAATTTGATCAAATCAGCCACATTGTTGGCGGCCACGCTGGGGTGCGCCACCAATATCAATGGCTGTTGCGGCAGCACTGTGACGGGAATGAAATCAGCCAAGGTGTCGTAGGGCAGTTTTTTATATGCCCATCGATTTCCCGCATGGGCTGGAACCGTGGTGACCAAGATGGTGTGCCCATCCGGCGCACTGCGGGCCACAAACTCGGAGGCGGGTACGCCATTTGCCCCGCCTTTGTTTTCCACCACCACTGTCTGCCCCAATTCTTTGCCCAAATCTTCGGCGATCCGCCTGGCCGCCAGGTCCGTGGTTCCACCGGCGGCATACGCAACAACCAATTTGATCGGCTTTGTCGGGTATTCAGCACCTGACTGTGCTTGGGCAGTCTGTAAAACCTGAAGCATGCACAGCACCGCCCCCCCAACTGAAAAAAGAAACCGCTGCCATTGGAAGCCACGTAAAGAACTGTGAAATCCGCTTGAAAAAAACATGGATGTCTCCTGCTGTTATTTGTTTAGATGAAAAAATTCAATGCGATTGAGGTGCGGCGGTCTGAGCTTCTGGCAAATCCGCAGTCAGGACATTGTTTGCGGCATTTCGCCCAGCGATCCTTCCTGAAGTGAATGCCCAGCCCAAATGATGCCCATGACCTTCCAGCAAGACCCCACCCATACCGGAAAAACCCGCCGCATACAAACCAGCCAAAGGCTTATTTTCAGAACCCAAAACTTCTAACGCATCTGAAACAGCGACACCCCCATCGGTGAAGTTGATTTTGTACAAAACAGGACCAATGGCTACAAATGGTCCTTGATCTAAGCTCATACGGCCAGAATCAAGACGCCCGGCATCGGCATTGAAGTCTTGAGCGGTTTGTACCAATGCGCTGGACGGCACACCTATTTTCAAGGCCAACTGTTCCAGCGTATTTGCTTCAAAGAAAATATCTTTTCGGCTCTTGCGATAGTCATCAACACAGGCATATGCAAAACCTGGAACCGTCGACACATAATTGGGCCATCCACTGAATTGATTTGCCAATTTCGCATCAAACACCATATACGCCATTTGGTCGGGCTGTTTTGAAATGCCAGGTCCGGGCGAGTTCAATTCGTCCGTGAATCGTTGTCCATTTTTATTGATCAAAATGGCGCCTGCTTGCAACAACTTGCTGGATGGAACAAGAACTGTGGTCAAAAATCCCATGACCAACGGGCGCACGATCGACCCAGGCAAATTTTCCAGCATATAGCGAATGCAACTCGTCATCCATTTGTGCGGCGGCAAATGATGAAGCCAATTTTCAGGAGGCGCCTGAAAACGAATACCCGCCAAATACAAGTGCTCATTGAGCACTTTGCCACCGATACTCTCCACCATTTTTTGACCATCGCCCGTGTTGTAGGCATTGACAGGGTTCACCAACTTCATGTCTGAGCCCAAGCGTTGTGCTCTCTCGAATTGATCGCCGCTGTAATCGCCGCTGCACAAAACGACTCCGCCTCGGGCCACCACTTCACCTTTTTCAAATTCGCCTTGGTAACTCACACCAACGATGCGTTCATTGCTGCGCAAGAAGCCAGTGGCACGACATGAGGTTTTGATGACGACGCCCAGTTGTCGAGCCCTTTTTTCCAAATGATAAATGTATGCCCGTGAATTGGGTATAACAACGTGCATGCGTGGCTTGCGATGGGGCAACTCTTTCATGGGGCCAAAAAACTCAACCCCCATTGACATCAGCCAGCGAATTGTTTCTGGGACATTTTCAACCAACATCCGACTGAGTTTTTCGTTGTCTTTGAGCTTCAAGGGATTGTTGAACAATTGCAAGTCTTCAAAATGTGATTGCGGGCTGTCCAATATTCCGTTTCTCAATTGTTGCGGCGTGTTGGTTGCAGTGATGGATCCAATAGACCATCTGGTACTGCCCCCCAAGTGCGGGGCCTTCTCCAGGAGCACCACCCGGCGACCCAAGGTCGCGGCCTCAATAGCAGCGGCAAGGCCACTGCCGCCGCCCCCAATCACCACCACATCTGTGGTGAGTCCATTCGAAGCTTCTTTCATGTCCAATGCGGCTGATGTCACGGTTTCATCCTTTGTCGAAAATAAATCAATTTTTCAGAGTTGTTAAACCAAGCTTGCTGAACCCATTGGTTTCGCCATGGCGTGAGTCGGGCAGCTTTGAGTTCGGGCGCATCCAAGCCGGCCGCGTCAGTCAAATAATGCAAAGCCAAGTGAGTTGACCCGGTGGACGAAGCAGAATCTTTTTGAATGATTCGATACCGCTTTGTCATGGCCCAATGCTCACATTCGTAAATCATCGGTATATGCTCTTTTTCGTACCAATCGTCAAATTCATCGCTCCATTGATCTGGCACAGCAAAAGCAACGCTGTAAAGAATATTGGCGATATCGGGGTTTGATGCCCCTTGCTGGCGCTTTTCAAAAGTGAGTTGAGCCAACGCCTGTTGCACATCTACGGTTTGTGGCTTTTGATGACTTGCAAAAGGAACAGTTTGTTCAGGTCCGTTCAACGCCTGCATTTCCACCACGATGGCCAATTGATTGACATTGAATGCGCAGTAACAGGACACATTGCCATTTTCAATGGGGCTTTTGAAGTGGTGAATTAATTCCTCATCACGCCATTGCACCATATCTGACAAAGTCATCCCATTGGACTTGATCCTCGCCATCCATATGAATTCATCCATTCCGCTTGGCCTCAGTGGTGGGTTAACTGTCATTCAAAGGCATCCGATTGAACTCCATAGATGCCACACCTGTCGAAGTTAATAGACTATGCGTGATCAAGCAATGCGGCAAACGCTGAGAGATCCTTTGTGAAATGCAAAGCTTAGACAGGCCTAGGGTTAACGCTTACGATCAGTTGGCCTGGTCAATTAAATCCATCATTTCTTTGGCGAAAACAGGCAATTCATCCTTTTTTCGGACACAGATTCGCAACTCCCGCATGGCCCACTCATCCAAGAGCTGAACTGTCTTAATCCTCATGGAGGAGGCATGGCGTTGAGCGACCATTTCTGGCATGACCCCAATGCCGACATTGGCTTCAATCATCCGCGACATGGCATCAAAACTTCCTACTTGGATGCGTTGGCGCATGACACCAGGCAAAAGACTGACTTCTTGCTTTAAAAATGAATGGGTGGCGTTGTTAGAAGCCAAGCCAATAAATTCATATTCCAAGGCTTGCGCAAACTGAATGTCAGCACAGAGCGCCAAAGGATGATCCCATGCAACAGCCAATACCAATCTGTCTTTTTTATATGGAAAAGACTCTAAACCATCTGCTCTGACCAATGCCGAAATAACGCCAATATCGGCCAATCCTTCGCGCACGGCCTGCACAATGTCCAAACTGAGTCGCTCGTTCAAGTCAACCGTGACATGCGGGTGCGAGATGAAAAATTTGGCCAACACACCGGGCAGCAATTCAGATATGGCGGTTGCATTTGCATACAAACGAATATGGCCTCGCACCCCTTCAGAAAAAGGTTGCATATCCTCTTGCAAGTGTGCAATTTCATCTAGAACAGCGTGCGCACGTTTGAGAAGCAGGTCTCCAGAAGGCGTTAAAGTGACGCCACGCTGCGCCCGGCGCAACAACTGAGTACCTAAAGCTTGTTCCAAATTCTTTATTCGCAGACTGGCAGCAGCCAAAGACAAGAACGATTTTTGCGCTCCCTTGGTCAGGCTGCCCTCTTCTGCCACTTTCACAAACAAGCGCAAATCAACCAAGTCGAAATGGGTTGGCTTGTGGGCCAGATGGACCTTGCTCAAGATGTTTATCTCTGCCATTTTTGGATTCCTCATTCACACAACACATGCATCAGAGATTCTTTTTCACCTTGGGCTGACATTGACACAGAGGAATTACACATGCCATCATATTTTGCGCTTATCCAACGAGACTTCAGGGGTGATCAACTCATGGATAACCATTAATCACGGACTTGAGACCAATGCTCCAATTGGGCTCGAGCGTGACAACGGAAGTCTGCACATTAAGATAGAACATTTAATTACCTTCAGAAGGAATGCACATGACTTCCCAACATGGACACACCGTGGCTGGTAAAAAAATATTGATCTCTGGTGCCTCTGCTGGAATTGGCAGAGAAACAGCTTTGCTTTTGGCCTCTCAGGGCATGAAGGTGCTGGCCTTGGGGAGAAATGAAGAGGCTTTGCAGTCTTTGCATGACTTGGCCCCCAAGGGCAGCCTGCGCTGGTTGGCTGGGGACCTCAACGCGGCGTCATATTTGGATGCCCTCGAGCCTGAATTGACCGATGTGGATATATTCCTCAACAACGCGGGTGTGCTGCGATATGCCCCCATCATGGATTTGAAATCCACAGATTTTTCGTGGATGTTTCAAACCAATGTGCTGGCTTCTATTGAAATAACGCAACGTGTGGCGCGCCACATGGTGGCTCGTCGCCAGGGCCATTTGGTGTTCATGACGTCTATTGCAGCCAGAGAGGTCTACCGAACTGCCTCCGCCTACTGCGCAACCAAACACGCGCTATCGGCCATGGCGCGATGCTTTCGCATGGAGTTACAAGAATTCGGCATCAAGGTCAGTGAGATCGCACCAGGCATGGTGGACACCGATATCCGCGCCAGCAGTGACCACCCAGTGGTGGTCGCAGCCATTCAGAATCGGAAGTTTTCTCCCTTGAGCCCTGCCGAAGTGGCCTCTGCCGTTTTGTTTGCCCTTCAATCCCCTCCCAACCTGTGTCCCGACCTGATCGAGTTGAGACCTCAGGGTTCCGTCTGATCACCAGCCCCAAAGGAGTTAACCATGGCACGTCCATCTGCATCCACATCCAAATCTGCCGCACCCAAACCTTTGAAATCAAAGGCAGTGACAACAAAAGTCCAATCTGCACCCGCAAAAGCCAGCAAGGCGGTGAAGACATCAACCAGAAAAGCTGTGACGAAGCCCATCAAAAGCGGGACTTCGAAAACCACCTTGTCCGCCATCAAGCCCCTGAAAATACCCAAAACCACACGCTGGTCACCGCAAGAATTCATGGTTCAGCACTTGAAAAGCGGAAAATTCAAAACAGGACTTCGCAGCTATGCTGCTTATCGCGATTTAGGGGTTCACAACGCCACCGACGGCGCCGTGCAGGCCCATGTGATTCGCCTGCTGGGCGACTGCGACCCCGAAGTGGTCTCGATTCGACACCTGCACGGCGTTCAATTTCAGTTTCTTTATATGCTCAAAGGTTGGATGATCGGCGAATACAACGGACGCCGCGTCAAAATGGAAGAGGGATCCTGCTGGATACAGCCCAACTCCATACCGCATACCGTGCTGGACTACTCAGAAAATTGCGAAATGATCGAATTGATTTTGCCCGGCGAGTTTAAAACCGTTGAACTTTGATTTTGGTCAACGAATGAAAATCCCAGCCCAGCGATTGGCCTCATCAAACCCGGGGTATTGATCAATCGCATCCATACCCAATTGGGTCAATGCCCGTGGGCAATGGTTTCACCGCCATCCACCACCAGGGTCACGCCCGTGATGAAACTGGCTTCATCTGAATGCAAAAACAAAGCGGCGTGGGCCACGTCCCATCCCGTGCCTTGCTTGCCTTTGAGCGGAATGCGCCGATCACGATCGGCCACCACGTCTTCTCGCTTATGCCCTTTGGCCACTCTGTTTTCGATGGCCATGGGCGTGTTCATCAACCCGGGCAAGATGGCATTCACGCGGACACCATATTTCGCATTGCCCGCAGCCAAGTTTTCCGTCATCGCATTGAGCGCCGCCTTCATGGTTTTATAACCCAGCAGGGGGTAGGCTTGGATGGAAGCCACCGAAGAAATGCTCACAATGGAGCCGTGGCCTTGCTCACGCATATAGGGCAGCGCGTGTTTGGCGGCAAACCAAGCGCTTTTCACATTGACCGCAAAACTGGCATCAAAAGAAGACTCGGTCAACACATCAGCGGTTGCGTCCCCCACAGACAAGCTCGCACCAATGTTGTTGTGCACGATGTCCAGCCGATGGTGTTCGCGGTGCACCGCAGCCAGCAGCGATTGAACTTCATTTTCATGGGTCTGGTCGACTTGCATGGCCTGTGCAGAGCCCCCTGCCGCCACAATCATGTCCACCGTTTCTTGAGCAGATGTCAAATCACGGTCGACCACCACCACGTGCGCGCCCTCACGGGCCAGAACCAAGCTGGTGGCGCGCCCATTGCCAATCGTCAAACCAGGCGTTTGTCCGCCGCCAAAAACCACAGCCACTTTGTTGGCCACACGATTGCCCATGATGTCTCCTGATGTTTGGTTAAATGGGTGCTGCCAGCAGCGTTTTCACAAGCCCCGTGTCTGCAATCACCCAAGCCCTTTTCAGGCGCAGTTCGTCTGAATGGCGGTGGCAAACAAAGTCGTAACGCCCCACGCTGAAGGTTCGGGTTTCACCTTCCAAATTGGTTTGAAACAAGCTGTAGCCCGCTTGAAAATGCAAAGACTCTGGCTCGGCATGCAATATTTGCGGCATGCCAATGATGTGCCGCGCCCAATGAAAGTTATGCTCATTGACATTGCGGTACGACTGAACGCGATCACTGAGCATGGCACGGTTATCACACCATATCAAGGGTGCGGGCAAGCCCAGTTCTTCATTTTCACGAGAGTAGACTTTGTACTCCGCTTGGGGATCAAACAACTGTACCCAGTCCTCCAGTCGGTCTTGGTCCAACAGCATGCCATATTGAGACAGGAATGACATCGCCTCCCAGGTGAATTGGGGCGTCATCGGATTCCTCCCTCGGGCTCCATGCCCATCAACTCAGACCAGTAAGACCAAAACCCTCTGATGGGGGTCTCTGTGACCCGGTGTTCCAGGTCTCGAATGGGGCCCAAACCACCCATTTGAACCAGGCTGTGGCTGGCCGTCTCACGGCGGGTGGCTTTTTGCACAATTTCAATCGCCTCACCATCCTCCATGCTGACCAATCCGGCGGGCCCGACCAGGTTGGCACTGATCAAACGGTGCCGCGTCATTTCAGGCGTGTCATCTTCATAACCAAACAAGGTTTGAAAAATTTCATGCGCGCCCACGCCTTTGGGCCTGATTTGACGGCTGCTCAAACTGTTGTTGATTTGAATGATGATGGCATTTGGGAAAAAGGTAGGCGTGGCCAGATTCAAACCGTCCGCGAACTCGTGTCGATAGGCCAATATTTTTTGATCGGACAAGCGCATTCGGTCCAGTTCAACACCGCTGATACCCGCATACGCTTCTTGCGCTTGGGTTTGGGTATCAGAATGACTGAATGCATAGTTCATGTTGTGGCGATGCCGATCGTCCATGCGCACCCCACCCTTTTGGGTGGCGCGGTCCACGCCATACGTGACAAAAAATTCGTGCAGCAGACTGGCGTGATAGGTGTCGCGCAAATTTTCAGCGTAGAGCTTCCAATTGCCCTCAATCAACTGGCGCGTATAGCCCAAAATTTTGATGGGCTTGTGCATGAAACGCTTGATCATGCCCGTGCCAAACTCACCCAGGTAAGACTCGATGGACTCTGCGTCTTCAGAAAAAGTGCCAAACAACACCCCATGGTAGTTGGCCAATCGCAAGGCTTTGGGGTGGTGGGCCTGCATGTCAAAGTCCGCAGGCATGCCGCCTTGTCCTTGCAGGCCTCGGCGAAATGGAACGCCTATCAACTCGCCCTTCTTGGAATAGCACCAGCGGTGATAGATACAAACATGATCCGTTTTGCAGTGACCTGACACCTCGCGAACAATTTGCGCACCCCTGTGGCTGCAGCGGTTGACAAACGCGTGCAACTGCCCATCGTCGCTGCGCGACACCACCACAGGCGTGTCACCCACCCAAGTTGTGCGGAAGTCACCAGGGTTGGGCACTTCGGCTTCAAATGCCAAATAGCTCCAACACTGGCCGCGAAAGACGCGCTCCATTTCCAGTTGGTACAAGTCGGGGTCGTGGTAAACCGAATAGGGCACCCGGGAATAGTCATTTTGGGGCCAGTCAATCCGCATGGCGTTCTCCATCAAAAAGCACAACACGGCTCAGGCAAGCCTGTTACACCCGGCTCGAAACACAGCACATGGCCAGCCCAGGGTTGTTCTTGTCTTTGCGCCGGGCTCAAGTGCATGCAAGCCGTGGTGATGAACAAGGTCCCCAAATCAGGGCCACCAAACATCACCGATGTGGGCTGAAGGACCGGCAAGTCAATCACATGGATGTGTTTCCCACGCGGGTCCATGTGATGCAACTCAGCACGGTTGAACAGGGCACACCACACCCCGCCCTGAGAATCCACCGTCAAACCATCGGGGCCGCCCACGCCTGGCTTGAACTGCACAAAAACCCTGCGATTGGAAATTTCACCTCGTGCCAAATCACTGTCATAGGCATAAATACAACCCGCCGGGGTATCGGCAAAATACATGGTTTGGTTGTCAGGGCTCCAAGCAATGCCGTTGGAAATCGTCACCCCACTGGAGTCCATCTCACGGATACCTTGCAACCCATCCATTCGGTACAAGGAACCAATGGCGCGCTCAGTGCGGCGGTCCATGGTGCCACACCAAAAACGCCCCAAGCGGTCGCATTTGCCATCATTGAAACGTGTATCGCCCAAAGCCAGTCCAGGCATATCTAACCATTGAACCGTTCCATCGTGGGGCTGAAAAATCGCCGGGCCATGGCGAAACATCAACAGCAGGCTGCCGTCGTTTCGCAAGGCCATGGATCCGGGGTACTTGGGCAACTTCCATCGGTTGAGCAACTGGCCTTGGCCATTGGCACAAAACAAATGGGGATCGTCCACATCAAACCACCACAAGCATTGGCTGATGGGGCACCACACAGGCCCTTCACCCAAGCCGTTGCCGCAATCGATCCAACTTCTCAGGTTCATCCCAGACAGACCCCGCTCAAGTCTTGGCCTTGACTTCCACACCCATGGATTGCTCGATGACGCGAATGATGTTGGTGAAGTCTTTGTCGCCCCCAAAATCGTCGTTGGTTCGCTTCCAGATGTCGCGCACCGCCGTGGCCACCGGCATGGAAATGCCCAGCGCCTGGCTTTCCTCAACACACAAGCGCACATCCTTGTACATGAGAGCGGTGGTAAAACCGTAATCAAATTTGCGCGGCAAGATGGAGCGCGGAAACTTATCACGGCTGGCCGTATTCATTCCGCTGCCCGCATTGATCACATCGATCATGATGCTGGGGTCCAGTCCGGCTTTGACACCCATGCCAACGGCTTCTGAGGTGATGGCCATGGCAGCGGCTGACATCATGTTGTTGGCCAACTTCATGGTTTGTGCCATACCTGGCTTGTCACCGATGAAGAACAGTTTGCCAATGTTTTTGAGCACAGGTGTCAAGCGCTCATAGGTGGCGTGCTGACCTGAAACCATCACAGCCAATGTGCCTGCGATGGCGCCGCCCCGTCCGCCAGAAACGGGTGAATCCACAAACTCGATGCCTTTGGCCGCCAAAGCGGCATGCACCCATTGGGCCATTCCAGAGCCGGTGGTGGACAAGTCCACCACGGTCTTGACTTTCGCACCATGGATCAAGCCTTTTTCTCCGGTGGTGACCTCTTTCACGATGTCTGGTGTCGGCAATGAAATCAGAACCGTGTCTACCGCATCACCCACCGCTTGCACCGATCCAACCACCTGGGCACCTTTTTGTGCCAAGGCCTGCGCCACTGTTGCATTGACGTCAAAAACCGTGAGGCTGTAGCCGTCTTTTAATAAGCGCTCGGCCATCGGTGTGCCCATGGCCCCCAATCCTATGAAACCCACATGTTTGCTCATCATTCATCTCCTTAAATTTAGCCTTGTGTTGGATCAAAAAAACTGTTGTGATCAACTGATCGCAGATATTAACGGCATGTTGAAGGGTGCTGGGTGCATCAGAAAAAAATGCACGCTGATACCGATCAACCCTAGAAATGAAAGCCAGAACAGCACGGGTATTCCCTAGGAAAAACACACACCCTCCTCCGCTTAGCACCTTCAAGACAGACAAACACCTGCTCACTGAATATACTTCTTTGCATATGCCTCACCGTCTTGTTGTGTCACCCAAATCACTCCCAACCACTGCACCGAGCAGTCGCACCATTCCAGCCTTGATCGCAGAAATGGCGCTTCGCTTTCCTGAACGCGAGGCATTGATCGGTGGACATCAGCGGCTGAGCTACGCGGAATTGGCCATTGCGGTCGATGCCATGGCAGCGAGCTTGCTGCGACACGGCATCGGCAAAGGCGATAAGGTGGCCATTCTCATGGGCAACCGCATTGAATGGATCGTCGCCGACTTTGCCATTTGCTCGATTGGCGCCATCATGGTCGGCGTGAACACCTGGGTCACCGCCCGTGAATTGGCTTATGTGCTCAGCCACAGCGAAGCTTGCTTGCTCATCACCACCGGCAAATATCTGAAACAAGACTACCGCCAGATGCTGGCCCACATCAGAAGCACAGGAGAAACCTTACCTGCATTAAAGGGCCTGCTGCTCGTGGACCAAACTGCAGGCCCTCAAGAATGGGCATGGAGCGACTGGATTCAAGCGCCCGACAGCAGCGAGATCGTCGCGCTGGCCCAAGCCAAGCGCCATGTGGCCCCCAGCGATGATGCATATATTTTGTACACATCGGGGTCCACGGCCAACCCCAAGGGTGTGGTGTTGCAACACTACGCATTGATTGAGAACATGTGGCAAATTGGTCAGCGCCAACATGTCACCGAGCAAGACAAGCTGTGGTTGGCTGTCTCCTTGTTTTGGGGCTTGGGGTGTGAAAACGCGTTGTTCAACTTATTCACACATGGAGGCTGTATCGTTTTGCAAGAGCACTTCGATCCCGCAGAGGCATTCGTGTTGATTGAATCCGAACGCTGCACCTTGTTTTACGGCACGCCCAACATGGCCGAGGCATTGCTCAATCACCCAGCCTTTCATGCCGACCGGTTTCAATCCTTGCGTGGGGGTGCAACCATTGGCACCCCCTTGCAAATTCAACGCTTGGTGGACGTGGGCTTGCGTGACATTTGTAATATTTACGGGCTCACTGAAACCTATGGCAATTGCTCAGTGACCGATGTCCATGACCCCTTGCACCTGCGCTTGAACAGCGTGGGACAACCCCTGAAAGGTGTTCAAGCGCGCATTGTTGACCCCGACACCGATTTAGACTGCAAAGTGGGTGAGGTCGGAGAAATTCGGGTCAAGGGTTATGTGATGCGCGAATACCTGAAAGACCCCGAGCGCACCCGCGAAGCCTTCGATGCACACGGCTTCTTCAAAACGGGCGACTTGGGCTTGGTCAACGAAACAGGGCACATTTTCTTTCGAGGTCGCATCAAAGAAATGATCAAGTCAGGTGGCATGAACGTGTCGCCCGTGGAAGTGGAAGAAACCTTGATGCGGCGCCCCGAGGTACTGGCGGCTTACTGTGTGCCTTTGAAAACCGATGACTTTGATGAAGTGTTTGGGGCCGTCTTGGTACCCAGGGGAGACATGCACATCGACTTGGATGTCATTCGCACCCACTGCCAAAGCGAGTTGTCCCGCTACAAACGACCCCAATCTTTTTTGGTAGTCCATGAGAAAGACCTGCCCTTGACCAACACAGGCAAAGTCAAAAAAAACGAAATGCAAGTTTTGTTTGCCAACAACAAGTCGTTGAAACCCATCCATTGAAGGAGATGCCGTGAGCCACATACCAGACTACGAAATTTATGCCATCAAATACGCCCACCACATGCGCCAGTCTCCCGATAACTTTTTGGGTGGTGACAGCCATGATGTGCCCATGCCGCTGGACTATTTCGTTTGGGTGATTCGCAACCAAAAAAAGGTTTGGGTGGTGGATACCGGTTTTTCCAAAGAGATGGCCCAACAACGCGGACGAGACTTTCTGCGTTGCCCCTCAGAGGGGTTGAAAATGCTCAACATTGATCCGACCAGTGTGGAGGACGTGATCATCACCCACATGCACTACGACCATGCAGGCAACAACCACTTATTTCAAAAAGCCAAGTACCACCTGCAAGACAAAGAGATGATTTATGCCACCGGTCGCTGCATGTGCCACAAAGTGATGCGCTTTCCCTTTGATGTGCAAGATGTGACTGCCATGGTTCAACGGGTTTACGAAGACCGCACCTGCTTTCACGATGGGGATGAAGAAATTGCCCCGGGCCTGAGCCTGCACCATGTGGGTGGACACACCATGGGCCTGCAAGTGGTCCGGGTGCATACCCAGCGTGGCTGGGTGGTGTTGGCCTCCGACGCGAGCCACTTCTACGCCAACATGGAGCAAGAACGCCCTTTCCCATTGGTCTACAACGTGGGCGACATGATGCAAGGCTATCAGCGGGCCTATGCCCTGGCCAGTTCTGCCGAGCATGTGATCCCTGGCCACGACCCCCTGGTTCTGCACCGCTACCCCAGCCCCTCTGATGCCCTCAAAGGCATTGTGGCCAGGCTCGATGTGGCGCCCATTCACACATAATCATCCGCACTGATTTTCATCTTTAAAGGAAGCTACACATGGCTGCATTTCCAGACGAGGCTTGGTTCACAGACTACCAGGCCAGGGTCAACCAAGACAAAGAGTTGTCTGTCATCGGGACTTGGTTCTCCACCCGTTTTTCCATCACGGTGGATCAAGCCCGTCGGGTCATGGTTGTTGAGAAAGGGCAAATCACCCAAGTGATCATGGCCCCCAAATTCGACAGCCGACCCGCATTTGGCTTTCAAGCGCCCATGTCCATTTGGGCTAAATTTTTAACCCCCAATCCGCCGCCTTTGTATAACGACTTTTTTGCCATGCTCATGCGTGTGCCAGATTTTGTTCTTGAAGGCGATGGACTGGTGGCCATGCAAAATGCCCGCGCCTTGCAGCGCTTGATGAACCTGATGAGAAAGGAAGCCGCATGAGCCGCATCGAACCTATCACCGGCCGTTATGTGAATGTGGATGTCAACGGCGAAGCACACCGCATTTTTTATGAAGAAGCCGGTCAAGGCACGCCCCTGATTTGCTTGCACACGGCTGGCGCCGACTCGCGCCAATGGCGCCATTTGCTCAACGATACCGAGGTCACCGATCGCTTTCGCGTGCTGGCCTTTGATCTGCCTTACCACGGTCGATCCACCCCACCCGACCAATGGTGGCTGCGCAAGTACCAATTGACCGCCCAAGGCTATGCCGACGTGATCCGCGCCTTTTGGCAAGCCCTGGACCTGGTCAAACCGGTGGTCATGGGTTGCTCCATGGGCGGCGCCATCGTGCTCAAAATAGCCGTGGATTACCAAAAGGAACTTCAAGGCATTGTGGGCTTGGAGTCCGCCGCGTTTGCACCAGGCCGATACAACGAATTTTTACATCACCCGGCCATCCACGGCGGTGAGTTGTGCGCCAGCTACACCATGGGCCTGTGTGCCCCCACGACACCCGAATCCAACAAGCGCGAAAACTGGTGGTACTACGCGCAAGGCGGACCTGGCGTCTATGCCGGCGATGTGTTCTTTTACAGCTTTGACTGGGATGGCCGCGAGTCGATCAAAACCATTGACACCCAAAAATGCAAAGTGTCATTGCTGACCGGCGAATACGACTACTCGGCCACGCCCGCCATGTCTGAGGAAGTGGCGGCTTCGATCAAAGGTTCTCGCTATACCTTGATGAAGGGCATGGGCCACTTCCCGATGGTCGAGGACTATCCTGGCCTCAAACGTTATCTGATGCCAGAACTCCAAGGGATGTTGGCCTAAGACAACTTCAAGCCCACAGCCCCGAGCGTTTGGCGACTGGCCAAAGCGTCTTGGGCCTGTGCGGCCTGCTTGAAGTCAAAGTAGTCGGGCTCAGGCAAGCGAACCACACCGCGCAACAATTGATCGAAAAAGTCGGCGCTGCGCAAGCGCAATTGCTCAGTGGTTTTGTTATAGGTGAACACCGACGGACTGGTCAGGTGCAATGACCCCATTCGGTTGAGTCTGAAAATATCGAAGGGCGGTATTTCGCCTGCGGGCGTGCCAAAGCTCACCAAGGTGCCCGATGGTGCCAAACACAGCAAGGACTTTTCAAACATGTCTCCGCCGATGCCATCGTAGACAGCATGTACACCCTGCCCTTGGGTGATTTTTCGCACCTGCTCGACCATGTCTGCATCGGTGCTGAGAACCACCTCAGCGCATCCCACTTGTTTGGCGGTGGCGATTTTTTGAGCAGATCCGACGGTACCGATCACATGGGCACCCAAATGCACAGCCCATTGGGTCAAAATTTGCCCCACACCACCCGCTGCGGCATGGACCAACACCGTGCAACCAGGCTGCACCTTGTAGGAATCATGCACCAGGTATTGGGCGGTCAAACCACGATTGAGGTTGATGCCCACCAAAGGCAAAGACAAGCCATCGGGCACCGCGACCAATCGCGCCACCGGCATCACCCGAAACTGCGTGTAAGCCCCAGGTGCATGCAAGTAAGCCACCCGATCGCCTGCTTTGAAATCGCTCACACCCGGTCCCACGCGAACCACCACG
>Ga0214919_10002287_pt1 | contig 30311 bp, 29 predicted proteins | sample LL1503_MetaG_FD_177994 | JGI IMG/M metagenome (GOLD analysis project Ga0214919, IMG submission 177994) | Freshwater microbial communities from Lake Lanier, Atlanta, Georgia, United States - LL-1503 | ecosystem: Environmental > Aquatic > Freshwater > Lake | place: USA: Georgia | collected... | reverse complement strand
GATGGCATCGGTCAGCGGTTCACTGGCCACAAATACACGCTGTGTCTTGGCGGCATGGTCGGCCAATGCCAAGCCCACGTTAGACAAAAAGCCACCGGCCAAAACATCCACTTTTTCTTTAGAGGTCAACTCGATCGCATGGCGCAGGGCTTCTTCAGGTTTACCGGCATCATCGCGCGCAATGACTTCGACTTGACGGCCCAGCAACCCACCTTGCGCATTGATTTGCTCTACCGCCAATTGCCAACCTTGTTTGTAGGGCTGAGTGAACTGCGGAATGGCCGAGTAGCTGTTGATTTCGCCAATTTTGATAGGCGCCAGGGCCAAGGCAAGCCCCGACAGCGTCAGACTCAAAGAAGCAATGAAGAAGGCTCGCGAGCTCGCCAACAAGGTCATGGGTTCTACTCCAAAAGTCGAAACTCTAGCACCATTGTCTTAGCATTCGACCCCGTAAGGTCAGGTGTCACGCAAAAGCAGACGCGATGCAAGATTTCCGAAACAATGGTGCTATGAAACAAACAGACTTATCTCGCCATCAAATAGCATTTATTTTGGGTGGCGCCGCTTTGATGCTCAGCTTGGCCATGGGCATGCGCCAAAGCTTTGGCCTTTTTCAGCCACACTTGATTCGCGAGATCGGCATCACTGCAGCTGATTTTTCATTGGCCATTGCCATACAAAACATCGTTTGGGGTGCCACGCAGCCCTTCATGGGTATCTTTGCCGACCGTTATGGTGCGCGCCCTGTCACTCTGTTCGGTGTGGTTATTTATGCCTTGGGTCTTGCTTTCGCCATGACCGCCACTTCGGCCTGGAGCATCACGCTGGGCATGGGCTTGTGCGTGGGTCTGGCGTTGTCGTGCACGGCCTCCAACATTGCAATGAGTGTGACAGCCAAAGCCGTGTCACCCGCCAAACGCAGCATGGCCATGGGCTCGGTGTCTGCATTGGGCTCTTTGGGCTTGACATTGGCTTCTCCGATGGCACAGCACTTCATCACAAGCGCGGGCTGGCAAACTGCGCTGATAGGCTTTCTGGGGTTGGCCTGTGTCATGGTACCGGCAGCCTGGATGGCCAGCGGTGCTGACCACGTTGAAGTGCCCGCCCCTTTGGGTGTGGCTCAAACCGTGTCCGAAGCGATCCGTGAGGCCTTGGGGCACCGCGGGTACGTCGTCTTGGCCATCGCGTTTTTTGTGTGCGGATTGCAATTGGTCTTCATCACCACCCACTTACCCACTTACCTTGACATCTGCGGCATTGACCCCAGCATCGGCAGCACGGCTTTGGCTTTGGTCGGTTTGTTCAACGTGATGGGCTCGTATTTGTTCGGTTGGCTGGGCGGCTTGTATTCCAAACGGTTCTTGCTGGGTGGCATCTACGTTTTGCGTTCAGCGTTTATTGCAGCCTACTTTGTGGTGCCGCCCACACCCACCAGCACTTTGGTCTTTGCGGCAGCCATGGGCACTTTATGGCTCGGCGTGGTGCCCTTGGTTTCGGGCCTGGTGATTCATTTGTTCGGTTTGCGCTACATGGCCACCTTGTCAGGCGTGGCCTTTATGAGTCACCAGATGGGCTCCTTCATCGGGGCTTGGGGGGGTGGACTGATTTACAGCCGTTTGGGCAGTTATGACTTGGCTTGGCAGGGCTCGGTGGCCATTGGTCTGGCGGCCGGTCTGTTTCAAATGACCATGAATATTCAGCCATCTGAGCGAATTCAGGCCGAACGCACGCCACCTGTGGCGGCCTGACCAGGGCTCTTATGCTCTTTGAGCATATAAGTACAACCAAAAAATCGTTTGTTTTGATATAAAGCAGCGTTAAAGTCGCGCCCATGATTGATTTGGGCTATGTCTTTGCGGGTTTTTTTGTAGGCACCATTGTGGGCTTGACCGGGGTGGGCGGTGGCTCCTTGATGACGCCCCTGCTGATTTTCTTTTTTGGCGTCAAACCCTATATGGCGGTTGGGACCGACTTGCTGTTTGCAGCTTTCACCAAGTTGGGCGGCACCCTCAGCTTTGCGCGCCAACGCATCGTGCCTTGGCGCGTAGTCGGTTTGCTCAGTGCCGGCAGTATTCCGGCTTGCCTTGCGACCATTGCCATCTTGCGCTGGGCCGGTCCTGCTGACCCCCAAGTGCAGTCCCTGATGACCTCCACTCTGGGCGCAGCTTTGCTGCTGACAGCGGCAGCCATGCTGTTCAAGGCGGTTCGAGGCAAACAAGTGCCGCGCGAATTGGCCGCAGAAGATGAAGTCCGTGCCTGCACGCCACGTCACTGGAGCTTGCCCGTTTTGTTTGGATCCCTGATCGGGACCTTGGTCACATTGACTTCCGTCGGCGCAGGTGCCATCGGCGTGACGGTGCTTCTGGTTTTGTATCCGCTACTGCCATTGCCACGGATTGTGGCTGCAGACATTGCTTATGCCGTACCCCTGACCTTGGTGGCGGGCTTGGGCCACGCCTCTCTGGGTTCGGTTGATTGGCTGCTGCTGGCCAAGTTGCTCATGGGTTCATTACCCGGTATTTGGTTAGGCTCGCGCCTGGCCCAGCACACGCCTGACCGCGTGATCCGATCTCTGCTTTCCGTATTGCTGGCCTGGGCCGGCACCAAACTTGTTCTGATTTAACGATCCACCATGTACCAATACACAGAATTTGACAAGCAATTCGTCCGCGCCCGCGCCGCGCAACACCGCGACCAACTCGAACGCTGGCAGGCGGGTCAACTGACCGATGATGAGTTCAAGCCATTGCGCCTGCAAAACGGCTGGTACGTGCAGCGCTATGCACCCATGCTGCGTGTAGCCGTGCCTTATGGCGAAATCTCGGCTCCTCAACTTCAAGTGCTGGCTAGGATTGCGCGCGAATTTGACACACCCGATCCAGCGCTGTTGGCACAGGCCCAAGCCACGCAAAACAAGATTGTCGGTTTGGCGCCTGCGTTAACAACCAACTACGGTCACTTCACCACCCGCCAAAACGTGCAATACAACTGGATTCCCCTGTCCAAGTCGGCGCAGGTGATGGACCTGTTGGCCACAGTGAGCATGCACGGCATACAGACCAGCGGCAATTGCATCCGCAACACCACCACAGACGAGTTGGCCGGTGTGGCGGTGGACGAAGTGGTGGACCCCCGCCCCTATGCGGAGTTGATCCGCCAGTGGAGCACGCTGCATCCCGAGTTCGCTTTTTTGCCGCGCAAATTCAAAATTGCCATCACAGGTGCAAGCGAAGATCGGGCCGCCATTGGCTGGCACGATGTGGGACTTCAGATGGTCAAAAATTCGGATGGCGAAGTCGGTTTCAAGGTGTTGGTAGGGGGTGGCATGGGCCGGACCCCGGTGATTGGCTCGCAGATCCGTGCGTTTTTGCCCTGGAATCAAATCATGAACTACCTCGAGGCCGTGGTCCGTGTCTACAACCGCTGGGGCCGCCGCGATAACCTCTACAAAGCACGCATTAAGATTTTGGTGAAGGCTGAAGGCCAGCGTTATTTCGATGAAGTCGAGACCGAATACCAGGAAATTCTGAGCCAAGACGGCGGCCTGCACACCATTTCGCAAGCCGAGTTTGATCGCATCAACGCCTGCTTTGTGACCCCCGCACTCGATTTGCCCAGCATGACCGACGAGTGGCTGGCCAAGGCAGAAGCCGCCATCAGTATAGAAGCCGCCAAAAACAGTGCATTTGCCCGCTGGATGGTGCAAAACGTTGTTTTGCACAAGAACCCTGCGCTTCGCGCTGTCAAGCTGTCCTTTAAGCGCATGGGCCAAGCCCCCGGAGACGCCACGGCAGATCAGCTGGACGCTGCAGCCGCCTTGGTGAGCCAATTTTCTGCCGGTGAAGCCCGCGTAACGCACACCCAAAACTTGTTACTGCCTTGGGTGCGTCTAGATGCGCTGCATGCCCTGTGGCAAGAAGCCAAAGCCTTGGGCCTGGCCCAACCGAACATTGGTTTGTTGACCGACATGATTGCTTGCCCCGGCGGCGACTACTGCGCATTGGCCAATGCCCGTTCGCTGCCATTGGCTGCCGCCATCACGGAACGCTATCAGGACCTGGACGAACTGAACGACCTGGGTCACATTGATTTTCATATCAGTGGTTGTATCAACTCCTGCGGCCATCACCACAGTGGTCACATCGGGATTTTGGGTGTCGATAAAGACGGCAAAGAGTGGTACCAGATCACACTGGGCGGCTCTGACGGCAAAGTCCTGTCGGGCGCTGCGGTCCCGGGCAAAGTGGTTGGTCCTTCGTTTTCATCGTTTGAAGTGCCGGATGTAATCGAAGCGATTTTGAACACCTACAAAGAACTGCGCCTGCCAGTGCCAGGCCGACATGAGTACTTCATCCAAACCCTGCGGCGTGTTGGACAGGAGCCGTTCAAGTCCGCTGCCAACAGTGCGCGTCATCCAACGCAAGCACAACTTGCCTGACAACACAAGCCGCCTTACAACACAACCCGTAGGAGCTTGCCTGCAAGCGATTGCCAGCGCAAATCGCCAATGCAGACATCGCCGGACATCGCCAGCAGGCTGGCTCCTACATCACACAAAACGACCATGAAAATCATCACCGCCCCAGAACACCAAGTTGCTGAGTCGCCCGCTGTGCTGGCGGTGACCAACGACATCGATCCGCGCACGCTGGACCTGAAGGGTGTCACGCGCATTGACCTGGCTTTTCCTAAATTCACAGATGGTCGCGCTTACAGCCAGGCTTTTTTACTGCGCCGCCGGCTTGGCTTTAAGGGCGAGCTGCGTGCCACGGGTGATGTGCTGATCGACCAGCTCGTGCAAATGCAACGCACAGGTTTTGACGTGGCCGTCTTGCGTGAAGGCCTCGATGCTTCTGCCGCCCAACGCCAATTCGATCGCTTTGCCGGTTTCTACCAAGGCTCGGCCATTGACACCCAACCTCAATTTTCGAAATCTGTCTCAAAAAATCAATAGGAGCTTGCCTGCAGGAACTTCGCCCCTTGAAAATCCGATTCGCCAGCAGGCTTGCTCCTACTAAGAAATCTGTAGGAGCTTGCCTGCAAGCGAAGAACTCAGCCTCTTGCAAATCCGATTCGTCAGCAGGCTGGCTCCTACAAAAAATTCAAATGACCTCAAGCCTTATCTCTTCTCGCATCGCACATGGCAAAGCCTCCGAGCTGCTGGCCAAAGCCAGCGCTGAATTTTCAGCCAAGTTGGCCGAAACGAAAACACTGCTGCAACGCGCAGCGGCCGAATACGCTCCTGTGACCCAAGCCTCCAGTCTGGGCGCCGAAGACATGGTGATCACCCACTTGATCAACAGCCTGCAGTTGGACATTCCTGTCTTTGTGCTGGAAACCGGGGCTTTGCACACCGAGACCTTGGCCCTGCTGGAACGCACACAGGCTCATTCGCAAGCACCCATCGTGGTGTACCGGCCCGAACAGGCATCGGTGATGCAGTTCGTGCGCAACAAGGGCCAGGATGCGATTTACAAATCCATCGAACTGCGCAAGGAGTGCTGCGGCTTGCGCAAGATGGCGCCACTGGACCGAGCTCTCCAGGGGCAGCGTGCGTGGATCACCGGTTTGCGTCAAGAACAGTCCAACGCCCGCGCCGATGTGCCGTTACAAGACGATGCTGAACTCGCCACCAAGAAGATCAGCAAATTCAATCCGTTGGCCCAATGGACTTGGGGTGACGTGTGGCACTACATCGCCACCAACGCAGTGGACTACAACCCCTTGCATGATCAATTTTTCCCGAGCATTGGCTGCGCCCCTTGCACCCGCGCCATCAGCCTGGGCGAAGAGTTTCGCGCCGGCCGCTGGTGGTGGGAAGACGAGGCAGCCAAGGAATGTGGTTTGCACGTCAAGAAATGAATACCAAGCTCACAAATTGGCCCCTTAGGAGCTTGCCTGCAAGCGATGTCCACCCAACATAACGATTGCAACTATCCCAAACATCGCTCACCCCGCAATCGCCAGCTGGCTGGATCCTACAAATACGAAGCAATCGCCAGCAGGCTGGCTCCTACAAACACAGAGATCGATATGACCGCCATCACACAAACCGAGTTCCACAGCCTCAGCAACACCCATCTGGATGCGCTGGAAGAAGAGACCATCTTCATCCTGCGCGAAGTCGCCGCAGCCTTTGAGCGCCCGACCTTGCTTTTCTCGGGTGGCAAAGACTCGTTGGTCATGCTCAAGTGCGCCGAGAAAGCCTTTGGAGGCAAAAGTAGCCCCTCAGGAAGCGGCCGCATTCCTTACCCTTTGTTGATGATTGATACCGGTCACAACTTCAAAGAAGTGACGGACTTCCGCGACGCGCGCGCCAAAGAACTCGGGGCAGAGTTGATCGTGCGCAAAGTCGAAGACTCGATGAAAAAAGGCACGGTGCGTTTGGCCCACCCCGGCGAGAGCCGCAATGTGCACCAATCGGTCACGCTACTCGAAGCCATCGAAGAATTCCGATTTGACGCTCTCATCGGCGGCGCTCGACGTGACGAAGAAAAAGCCCGCGCCAAAGAACGCATCTTCAGCCACCGCGACAGCTTTGGCCAATGGCAGCCCAAGGCCCAACGCCCGGAGCTGTGGACCTTGTTCAACCACAAATTACAGCAAGGCGAACACTTCCGCGTGTTCCCCATCTCTAACTGGACCGAGCTCGACGTGTGGCAGTACATCGCCCGCGAGAACATCGGTTTGCCTTCGATCTACTTCACGCACAAGCGCGAAGTCGTGGACCGCCGCGGCCTGCTCGTGCCAGTGACTGAGCTGACGCCACCCAAAGATGGCGAAAAAGTTGTCATCCGTGATGTGCGCTTTCGCACCGTGGGTGACATCACCTGCACCTGCCCTGTCGAAAGCACGGCCTCAACACCTGAACACATCGTCATCGAGACCTTGGCTGCCGACGTGAGCGAGCGCGGCGCAACGCGCATGGACGATAAGACTTCAGAGGCTTCCATGGAGAAGCGCAAAAAAGACGGGTACTTCTAATGAACGCACTTAAATTCATCACTTGCGGCTCTGTGGACGACGGCAAAAGCACGCTGATTGGCCGCCTGCTGGTCGACACCAAAGCCGTGCTGCAAGACCACTTGGCTGGGGTGCAACGCTCGGGCCAACATGGTCAATACACCGACCTCGCGTTATTGACCGATGGCCTCTCGGCTGAGCGCGAGCAAGGCATCACCATCGACGTGGCCTACCGCTACTTCAACACCGAAGCGCGCAAGTTCATCATTGGCGATGCCCCAGGTCACGAGCAATACACCCGCAACATGGTGACCGCCGCCTCTAGCGCCGACGCCGCTGTGGTGCTGGTCGACGCCATCAAGCTCGACTGGAAAAACCCTGCCATGGCGTTGTTGCCACAAACGCGACGCCACTCGCTTTTGGTCAATCTGCTGCGCGTGCCATCGATCGTTTTTGCCATCAACAAACTCGACGCTGTAGATGACGCCGCCCTTGCCTATAAAAACATCGAAGGCGCATTGCGCAAATTCGCCCGAGAAGCTGGTATCCCAATCACCGCCATGGTGCCGGTCTCTGCCCTCAAAGGCTGGAATGTAGTTGACACCACCAACGACGATCAAGCCGCATGGTGTGGCTACACAGGCCCAAGCCTGCTGAGCCTCTTAGAAGACTTACCCAACACCCCCGCTGAGACCGAAGTGGCCTTCAGCTTCCCCGTGCAATGGGTCGAGAAGTTCCATGACTCCGGCGTCACCACCCAAGGACGTCGCGTGTTTTGGGGCAGAGTGGCCACCGGTTCGGTCGAGCCAGGTCAAACCATCCAGATCTACCCAAGCGGGCAAATTGCTGTGGTGTCGCAAGTGCTCTCTGCCACACGACAACCGCAAAACAAAGCAGCAGGCCACAGTGCTGGCATTGTGTTGGACCGCGAAGTCGACGTCTCGCGCGGTGACTGGCTGTTGGCAGAACACGGCTCACCCGCAGGCCAACGCCAACTCAACACCACCATCGCGTGGATGGACGACGAGCCGTTGGTGGCTGGCCGTGTGTACTGGGCTTTGCATGGACATCGCTGGGTCAAAGCCAAAGTGCAACACGTGGTACACCGCCTGAACGTGAACACCTTGGCTAAAGAAGAAGCCAGCGAACTCGCTCCCAACGCCATTGGCCACATCACCCTGACCCTGCAAGAACCCTTGCTTACTCTGCCTTTCAACCGGTCGCGCATCTTGGGCGCGTTGGTGTTGGTGGACACGGCCACCCATAAAACCTCTGGCGCAGTGTTGGTGAACTGATCTGCTTCAAATACTTTATTTGAATCCCGTTTAAAATCTTTTGCTTGCCGTTGCTTGTTGCTGCGCGATCCCATACTCCCCAATTAATTGAATTGTCATGACCCACGTTGTTTCCGAATCCTGTATCAAGTGTAAATTTACAGACTGTGTGGATGTTTGCCCCGTGGACTGCTTTCGCGAAGGTCCTAATTTCCTGACGATCGATCCTGATGAGTGCATTGACTGCGCAGTGTGCATCCCTGAATGCCCTGTCAACGCCATTTATGCCGAAGAAGACTTGCCGGCAGACCAGCAGCATATGACCAAGCTCAATGCCGAGTTGGCTTTATTGCCTACTTGGAAGAGCATCACCAAGCGTAAAATACCTCTACCAGATGCTGATGATTGGAAAGACAAGACGGGCAAGTTGTCCGAATTGATTCGGTAATGACTCCATGAATGCACCCATCGAAACCGATGCTTTGGTGATTGGTGCAGGTCCAGTGGGATTGTTTCAGGTCTTTCAATTAGGCCTTCAAGGTAGGGTCTGTCATGTGGTGGACAGCCTGCCTCAAATCGGCGGCCAATGCATGGCGTTGTACGCCGACAAACCGATTTATGACATTCCCGGCATTCCTGTCTGTACGGGAAGCGAGTTGATTGCCCAGCTTGCGCAACAAATAAAGCCCTTTGGCGCCTCTTTCCACCTTGGGCAGTTGGTTAACGCAATGGAGCGTCTGCCGGATGAGCGGTTGAAGGTAACCACTTCATATGGCACAGTTTTTTCAGCTCGGTGTGTTTTCATTGCCGCTGGCGTTGGGGCTTTTTTACCGCGCAAATTGGCTGTCGAAGGCTTGCATGCCTTTGATGGTCAGCAGGTTTTTCATCAGCTAGATGACCATATGAATTTAGCCAACCAACACGTGCTGGTGGCTGGCGACAATGATGCGGCCTTGGAAACAGCCATTCAAATGGCGCATCGGGTTGAAGGCCAACCGGCAAGCATCACCTTGATGCACCGTCGTGACCGATTTCAAGCCAGTGAAGACAATATTGCCTCCTTTCACGCCTTGTGCGCCCAAAGCCGAGTTCGTTTTGTGGCGGCCCAACCCACGGCTTGTGTGGTCAGCAATGACAAGCTGACGGGGCTTCAAGTCCTGACCGCAGAGGGTCTGACCGAAATCTTGCCAGTCGACTTGGTGATTGCCAGTTTAGGCTTGTCACCCCGACTCGGCCCATTGGCCGACTGGGGGCTGGCCCTAGAACGCAAACAACTTCTTGTGCAAACCGATACATTTTCAACCCAAGAACGCGGCATTTTTGCAGTGGGTGACATCAACACCTACCCAGGCAAAAAAAAATTAATCGTGTGTGGCTTTCATGAAGCCACGCTGGCCGCGTTCGGTGCTGCTGCACTTTTGAATCCTGAGCAAAAGACCCTGCTGCAATACACGACAACTTCGAGCCTGCTGCACCAACGCCTGGGCCTCAAGTAAAATACAACTGTCATTCACTTAAGAGTGGCATCCGCTAGGGGTGTTGCAGTTCGATCAGAGCTGCGACTGAGAAAGTCCCTTTGAACCTGATTGAGGTAATCCTCGCGCAGGGAAGCTTGTCTGATACAGCAACGCAGCCATTTCATTCATTTGACCTGCGCCTTCGCTTTAGCAACCAGCCGACCTGCCATAACGTTAAAGGACAACGTCATGGCACATCATTCGTCAAATTTCCACTCGCTCATTTTCAAGCGCACCCGCACGCATGCGGCTGCTTTGCTTTGTATTGCCTCACTCAGCAGTGCATTGGCTCAAAGTACGCCACCAGAGATCACCATCGTCAGCCCGTTGCCGCAACAAATCAGCGGCTTTGGTGATGTGCCACTCAGCAAAGCGCCGTTCAGTGCCATCAGCATCGACAACCCTACACTGCGCGACCTTGGGGCCACACGCATCTCAGACGCTCTGCGTTTGGACGCCAGCGTGACGGACAGCTACAACTCACCGGCCTATTGGGACATGTTGAATGTGCGCGGCTACACGCTGGACAACCGTTACAACTATCGCCGTGAAGGTTTTCCTATCAATGCTGAAACCATGATCCCCTTGGAGAACAAAGAACGCATTGAACTGCTCAAAGGAACCAGCGGCATCCAGGCCGGCACCAGCTCGCCCGGCGGTTTAGCCAATTACGTGGTGAAACGCGCTCCCAGTGCCAACGACGAAAGCATACGTGCCGTCACAGCCAGTTATGGCCATGGCAAAGGCAGCGGCATCGCCCTGGATTTAGGCAACCGCTTCGGTGAAAGCAAAGAATTTGGCTACCGCTTCAATACCGCCTACGAACACCTGAACCCCTACATCCAAAATACCCAAGGCCACCGCAATATGCTGGCCCTGGCCATGGATTGGCGCTTGAGCGCTGACAGCAAACTGGATTTTGAATTCGAAAAAAGTGAGCGACAACAAATGGGCGTCAACGCTTACAGTGTGTTGGCCAATCCCGTCAACCTTGCAGGTATTCCCAGCCTGCCTCCCACTGTGAATGGCACACAAAACTTGACCCGTCAAGCTTGGTCAGTTCCTGGCGTATTCAATTCAAGCACAGGGTCTCTGCGCTTCAAGCAAAACTTGGGCGATGGCTGGCGTTGGACCACCCAGTACGGCGCACAGCGCTTACAGACAGATGACCGACTATCCTTCGCATTTGGCATCACGCTGCCTAAGGGAGACTATCTAGGTGACCGCTTTGCCAGCAACGGCAGCTTTGATCTGTACGATTACCGCAGCAATAACGAGCGACGCCTGACGGATGCATTGCAAACTACCATCGATGGAATCACAGAAATCGCAGGAATCAAACACCACTTGGCATTCAGCATCATGCGCAGCCGTCAACTCGACCGCCTTGAACCCACTCAGCTCTACAGTTATGCAGGCACCAGCACCGGCTTCGCAGGCTCTGTTCCCGCTCAGGTCCTGAATCAAACGTACTTCAACACCAACCGCAGTGAGTACAGCCATGAAATTTCAGCCATGGATCGCGTGGAACTCTCTGCTCGAACAGCGGCTTGGGTAGGGTTGCGTCATACCAGCAGCGATCGCAGTACGGTTTCGCTCGATCCATCCAACCCCAACCCCGTCAAACAACAAACAGGATTTACCACGCCATGGTTAGCCCTGTCCCATGAGTACACCACAGGCCCCACTGTGTACGCCTCTTACGGCGAGGGCGTTGAGTTATTCGCAGCGCCCAACAATGCCAACTACACCAATGCAGGTCAATTCCTCGGCGCTCAGCGAAGTAAACAAGTCGAAGTTGGCGCAAAGGGCAAGGCAAGCCAGGAATTGAGCTGGAGTGCCGCGCTCTTTCGTATCGAAAGACCACTGGCTTATGACTATGCATCTGCCAGGATTGTGGACGGCACACAAACTCACCTAGGACTGGATGCGGGACTCCAGTGGACACAACAGCAATGGCTGGTCTCAGGACAAGCCCAATGGCTGCATGCGCGCATTTCTGGCGCGACCCAGAACACCGACTTGAATGGCGGCCAACCCCTCAACGTTCCTGCGCTCACCTTGCGTGCCCTTGCCCAGTACCGTTGGTCTGAAATCCCTGGTTTGCGCACCAGTCTGCGTCTGACCCATGAGGGCCAGAGAAGAGTTTTAGAAAATGGCGACCTCAACTTACCCGGATGGACAACATGGGATGCTGCAGCCCATTACGACACCCGCATCCAGGGAACTCGCACTGAATGGACTCTGGCCATCGACAACCTGATGGACCAACATTACTGGCGTGAATCACCCAAACAATTCGGTCATTATTATCTGTATCCTGGCGCACCAAGAACCGCCCGACTGAGCGTTCGCTTGAGCTTTTGATAAGTGACCCGGGGTTTGTAAAAATCTCCGTATCATTCGAGAAACGCCAAAAATTGAAGCTATAATTTACGTATTGTTCCTCGATAGCTCAGTCGGTAGAGCGCCGGACTGTTAATCCGTAGGTCCCTGGTTCGAGCCCAGGTCGAGGAGCCACCTAAAAAAGCATCGCCTTGCGATGCTTTTTGCTTTTTAACGCAACACATTGTTGCGCTGAGGGCTTCTGGGTGACTTTTTGCCCTCTCATTTCGTTGAGTTATTGCACGTATATTACACGGTCGACAGTTAATGAGCACTCCGCGACTCATCTTCTAAAACACCACAGTTAGCATCAAATGTGCATCGAAACCTTAAGTACCTCACCATCCCCCATTCGAAGGGCCTTGATTTCTTTATGAAACGAAACTTCCAAAGTAACTCCAATTAGGCTTTTGAGTACTTGCCTGTTAACTGGGGCGTCGTGCCCGTGAGTCCGCGTTGCTCACGCTCTAAGCGTGTTTCTCTGGACCATGTTCTCTTGAGTGCATCTTTCACGGAGATGGTGAGGCGCCCCATGCCTTCAACTTCCAACTCAACTTTGTCGCCATCTTGAAAAGAAGAAAGACCTCGGTGGTTGGTGCCGGTGGCAATGATATCGCCTGGCTCTAACTCATGAATGCCAGAGACCCATTCAATGCAACGTGGAATTTTGTGTGCCATGTCATCTGTGTTGAAGTTTTGCTTCATGACACCATTGACCCACAAGCGAACCTGTAACTTATGCGGGTCTTTGACCTCATCGGCCGTGACAATGTAGGGACCAATAGGCGCAAAAGTAGCGCGTGATTTCATCTGGTAAAAAGAATTGTTTTCAGGTTGAACACCTCTGGCAGAGCCATCGATGAAATTCACATAGCCAAAGATATGCTCCATGGCTTTGGAAGCAGGAATAAAACTACCACCTTTGCCAATGATCAAAGCCAGTTCGGCCTCACCTTCAAAAATAGTGGAAGGAATATCGGGCAAGACCATGGTTTCACCATGACCAATGATGCAGCCAGGTGACTTGTGAAATGCATTGATCAAAGCAGGCTCTTTGCGCGTGCCATCTTCCATGTAATTCACAGCCATGCATTCGATGTTGACTGGCTTTGGCAAAGGCGCGCGAATTTTCACACCGGCTATCGGCACCGTTTTGCCTGTCTCAACAAATTTTTCTATTCGCTGTTTAACTTGATCAAATGAACCAATCAGGCCATTCATCAAGTCCCCAATGCCATTGTGAGGAATAGTTGCCACGACCGATGTAATGTCGACCAAACCCTCCCCTTTGATAATGCCAATTCGGTAGTCGTTGAAAAGCATAATTTTCATAATGAGCCCTCTTAAATGAGTCGGGTTAAATGCGATTTAAGAGAATCATCATAGGTCTGCAGCTCAGAGTAATCAATGGGTTTCAGTCTCAAATGACTGCTGTTTTCCCTAATCGACTCCAATTTCTTTTAGGATCAATATGGACCCATCTAAGGAGTCCTTCATGAACTTGAATCAAGCTGAGCAGAGAAGAAATTTCATCAAATTGGCATTTGGCGTCAGTTCGGCGGCTTGGGCTACATCGAGTTCGGCAAATTCCACGGCTTCAACGTTCAAAGGCTCTTCTTTAGAAACACAATTGCTGAGGCTGCCGCCCAACACAGAACCCATGGTGGTTTCCGGAAGAGTCACAGGCCCACAAAATAAGCCCTGTTGCGACCAGTCTGTCATGACCAATTCGCAACAAATCGACACTGATGCAGATGGTCGTTTTTGGCTAGAAACAAACACAACAGAATTGCAAAGCTCTCATATTCCGAGCAGCGACCGCATTGTGAAGCACCAACTCACACAAGATTCAGCCGGTGTATGGCGGCTTTATCTTGAATTAAGTGCTTAAAAATAAGCTGGCAAAAACTTGGCCGCAATGGCCCAACGCTCTTCCATCCAATGCCACGCCACGTGGGCAATCAGGGCTGAAATGACAATAGTCAAAGTACGCGCATAAGTTTGAGAAGAAATCCAGATTGCAACTGGGACGCCTAAAAGCAATACCAAGAGTTGCCCCGCTTCAACACCGAGGTTAAAAGAAAGCAAAGACAGCACATGGTGGGTGCCTGCGAATTGCATGCTTTCATAGAGGGCAAATGAAAATCCAAATCCGTGGATTAGGCCAAAAAGTGTGCAAACGAGCCACCTGCGGTAGATATCGGATTGCCAGATATTTTCCAAGGCCATGAACAAGATGGAAAAAGCGATGGCCAATTCGACCCAAGGCATGAACCACAAACCGGATGGTGCATAACCCATCGCAGCAGCAATGAGTGTTAGGGAGTGCGCCACAGTGAAACTGGTAATGACGCCTACCAAACTAAGCCATTGTGTCGCTGTCAAAATTAAGCATGCGATGAAAAGCAGGTGATCCGTGCCACTCAAAATATGCTTGAAGCCCATTTGCATAAATCGCCAAGAGGCTTGCCAAGCACTTGGATTTAAAACAACAGCGCCCTCCCTGGCATTGAATTCAAACGCCATCTCCTCAGCATTCAGCAATTGAAATCTCAAATCAATGGCTACCCTTTGAGCAAGCCTCTGAAGCCCAAAATCAATTTCAATACGCGATGCATTTTTCTGGGCACTCACTTCAAGTTCAACATCCAAATACTGCTGATTCCAAACCAATTGAGGTGGCAGGTCCCAATTTTCCGATCTCACATGCGCAAGTGCCTGTTCGTAATTCGCAAATGAACGGTTTGAGGGTAAGCTGATCCTTGCGCTTCTGATATTCACCCGACCTAAAGATTGCTCGCCTTGAACAATTTTGAGGTTGTCTGCAAACCATAACTCAGCCGCCTGAAGCAAAGCAGGTTTGACATTGGGTATATCGAGGTACAGGTTTTTAACCAAAGGAAATTCAACTTCCTTCAGGGCGCTTAAAGGAACGCGAATGAACAACCTAAGGCCCTGCTCGTCTTGTTTCAGAAAAGACTGTACTTGCACATCGTTGGGTATTTCATGCGCACTGGCGCCACCAAGCAGCCCCAAATAGGCCAGCGTGACGGCCCATACAAAACGCCACACGATGCGCCCTGTCGAACTAGGGGTTTTCGAGAGTCTCATTCAAATATGTCTTAAAGCGATTGTTTTATGCAAAAGCCTATGCTAGCCTTAAAGTCAGCAACATGATTCGTGCTTTGACTTTAATCACAAAAAAGAGGTCGACTTTATGCTTACACGCTCACGCTTCTCTTACCTTGCTTCAGCCCTATTTGCGGCCATCGGCCTCACTGTTTTGGCCATCAGTATCGTCGATCAGCCGGTCAACGCCAAATCCGACACGGTCAAGGCACCCATCTTTGAAGTCGATCCTTTGTGGCCCAAACCCCTGCCAAACCATTGGTTGCTCGGCATGGCCATTGGTGTTTGGGTTGACGAAAAAGACCATGTCTGGATCATTCACCGCGGCGCAGACACACTCAATGCCAATGAACTGGCCCTGACCAAAAATGTTGGGGAATGCTGCGCTTCTGCCCCTCCGGTTCTCGAGTTTGACCCCGCTGGCAGGTTGGTTCAAGCTTGGGGTGGCCCAGGCCCTGGATACGAGTGGCCCGATTCGAATCACGGCATTCACATTGATCACAAAGGCAATGTATGGATTGGTGGCAACGGTGAAAACGATGCACACATTTTGAAATTCACGCGCGACGGCAAATTCTTAATGCAAATGGGCAAGCACAAAGGCAACAAGGGCAGTAACGACACTGAAAATTTTGGCCGTGTTGCCAAAATATGGGTAGACCCGAAAACCAATGAAGCCTACGTGGCCGATGGCTATAAAAACAAGCGCGTCGCTGTATTAGATGCCGACACAGGCGTCATGAAACGTTATTGGGGTGCCTACGGCAACAAACCCGATGACGCCGACTTGGGCAAATATGACCCGTCTGCTGAACCACCCAAACAATTTAGAAACCCTGTGCATTGCGTTGAAAGAAGTAACGATGGTATGGTCTATGTTTGCGACAGACAAGCCAACCGCATCCAAGTCTTCAAACCAGACGGCACCTATGTGAAAGAAGCCCATTTTGCAAGGCAGACCTTGGGGTCAGGTTCAACTTGGGATTTGGCTTTCTCTAAAGATCCGCAGCAACGTTTCATTTTTCTAGCAGATGGTACGAATGAAAAAATTCGCGTCATTGTGAGAGAGACCATGATGGAACTTACCAATTTTGGCGACGGCGGCAGGCAACCAGGCCAGTTTTTTGGCGTGCACAGTATAGCTACCGACTCCAAGGGCAACATCTACACCACAGAAACATACGAAGGCAAACGTTTGCAAAAATTTGTCTACAAAGGAATGGCTGAAGTACAGCGAACCCAGGGCACTGTCTGGCCTAAACGTTAATGTCCGACTTCAGCAAGTGTGTTACAAAATTGGGCACTTGATTAAAGGAGGATTTTGGTTCATCTTTCAACTTAAGGAGCGAAGATGAAAATGAAATCCAATCAATCCAGCGCCGTGCCGAGCATATGGTCAAAGAAGAAGGGATCCATCCAAAACGAAGCGGATTCGTAAAATGCGAGTTATGACTAATTTTTTGCCGCATGTTGAAATTGAATCTGGCCCAAATCCGACAGCTGCCGTTATTTGGTTGCATGGGCTTGGGGCCGACGGGAATGATTTTGCAACTGTTGTGCCACAGCTCCAATTAAATGGATGCCAAGCCATTCGATTTGTATTTCCTCATGCACCTGTCATGCCGGTCACAGTCAATGGTGGGTATGTGATGCCCGCTTGGTATGACATTTTGGGAGCCAACTTACTAAGTCAACAAGACGCGGTTGGCATCAAGCGTTCAGAACATGCCATTGCTGCCTTGTTAGATCGAGAGCTTGACCGCGGTATCTCGCATGAAAATATTGTTCTAGCCGGATTTTCGCAAGGCTGTGCAATGGCTTTGCATACAGGTTTGCGGTACAAGCAAAAATTGGCCGGTATCGTTGCACTGTCTGGTTATTTGCCCTTGGCCGATACCTTGGCGCATGAGCGCAGCCAAGCCAATTTGAATACACCCATATTCATAGCGCATGGAACGCAAGATCCAGTCGTGGTGATGGACAGAGGCGAAGTGTCTAAAAATGCTTTGATTGCCTTGGGTTATTCAGTGCAATGGAAGACCTATGTCATGGGCCATTCGGTACATCCTGATGAATTAGCCGATATTTCAAAGTTTTTAAGAGATGTTTTGACAGCTTGATTTGATCATGTGGGATCAACATGGGCTGTCACTTGAGCCAATCACGCCGTCCCAATCGTATGCAGCCAAAGGATTTACTATGATGAAATTCTAGGTTCAAAATAGGTGTATGGTTTTCCTGAAGGCAGGCCTTGGAATTGATGGTGAAAAGGATCGCCCCGGAAATCAAGGAAATTGTCGATGCGACAAACCACGCGGCGGGTAAGCAGCCGTTTTACCCAAGCTATGAGTAGACCTATGAGAAATCGACTGTCCCAGGAAACCTCCCCAACCATCGCAACGCTCGACGAGCTTGCAAAGTTGGCAAACTACTCGCTTACGGACACGCTCAACTGCGATCCTGAGGCGAAAGCAGACGGAGCCGACCACGCGCCGCGACAAGTTTTTTCGGGCCACTATGTCCCCGTCAATCCCACGCCAATCAAAGACCCCGAGTACGTTGCTCACAGCAAAAACTTTTTCCACGAACTTGGCTTCGCCGACAGCATGGCACAGTCGGCCGACTTCGTCCGCATGTTCTCCGGCGACATCTCGCACGCTCCAAAGCCGATGCGCAAGGTGGGTTGGCCAGCAACGGCGCGTATAGTAAAAGTAGTCCAAGTTATAGTCACCCTGAACTCGCTCTTACGCTGTCAATTTTCGGTCGGCGTCAACAGGACTGAATCCATCAGGTGTCAGTTTCGATACTGACGCCATGCCTGTGAAGTTTTCAGTGGATAACTTTTTAGAGACAAATTCAGAAAATAGCGCCTGATCGGAGGTTAAGGAGACGGCATCACTTCCTGCAAAAGCCAATTTTCAAATTCAATGATTTTTTTTGATTTTTCTTTTGTATCTGAAAAAGAAATGTAATAACCACCCTTTGTAGCCACGCTGAAATCAAATGGAGCGGCCAATAATCCACTGGTCAAGTCCTCTTGTACAAAAGCTAGCAAACCCATCATCACCCCCAGTCCGTTGGCTGCGGCCTGGTAAGCCAAGGCCGCATTTTCAAACTTAAGCCCTTCGTGCACATCGATACAGTCAACCTTAGCTTCACGCAACCAGGTTGACCAATCATGGGGACGGTTCATAGAGCACAAGCGATCATGAAACCGCAGATCATCGGGCTTGTTCAATGGCTTTTTTCCATTCAACAGTCCCGGAGAACATACAGGAATTAAGGTTTCCTTAAACAACAATTTAAATCCTGACTGCTCGGGGGGCACGGGTTCAGAATGTATGCTGATGTCAATATCTTCAGTACGGTAATTCACCCGCTGATGGGATGTCGTTATTTGGACTTCTGTATCAGGATACCGGGCATGAAATCTTGCCAATCGCGGCATCAACCATCGAATCGCAAATGTAGGGGGCAATTTGATCCGAAGAAGTCGATCTTCTTTTCTTGGCATCAATTGCCGTGTGCTGCGATCAATGCCATCAAAGATGTCACGCATAGCGACGAAATAAGTTTGCCCCAAAGTAGTCAGTTCAATGCTGTGCCGACCTCTCGAAAATAACTTCAAACCCAGCCAAGCTTCTAAATTTGCGATTTGACGACTGACGGCCCCTTGAGTCACAAACAGCTCCTCTGCCGCTTTGGTAAAGCTCAGAGAGCGAGACACGGCTTCGAAAGCACGCAGGGCGTTCAAGGGGGGGATTTTACGGGTCACAGTATTAAGGAATGATTTTTTCTCATTTCATTATGCGTTAATTTGAATTGCAAATTTATGCGCTCTTGCAATAATGCGAAAGACAAACACCACTGGAGATGAGAGATGAATAAACGGCATATCTTTGCAATTTTGGCCCTGCTCTGCTTGTCAGCTGGCACTTCGGCGCAAAACAGCAGCAATTACCCTAATCAACCTATTCGGCTGATGGTGCCTTGGCCCGCAGGCGGCGGCGTCGACACCACGGCCCGCATGATTGCTGAACCCTTGAGCAAACGTTTGGGTCAATCCATCGTGATTGAGAACCGGGGCGGCGCAGGCGGGAACATCGGGACCGAAATCGCAGCACGCGCAAAACCAGATGGCTACAACTTACTGATGGGCTCCATCACACCCAATGCGATCAATGTTCACCTTTACCCCAAGCTTCCCTTCGATTTGATCAAGGACTTTACGCCCATCACTTTCATTTCATCTTTGCCCATATTTTTGGTTGTTCCTGCCAATTCCCCGATCAAATCGGTGGCAGATTTACTGACATTCGCCAAGGCCAACCCCGGAAAGATGACTTACGGCTCAGCAGGCGTCGGATCCTCTCAACATTTGGCGGCGGTGCAATTTATGAGTGCCACAAAAATTGACATGTTGCACGTGCCCTACAAAGGCACCGCACCAGCAGAGGCCGATTTGATGGCCGGTCACATTTCAGTGATGTTTGATACCGCCACAGCCATCCCCTTCATCAATGGCGGCAAACTCAAGGCCTTGGGCGTGATGTCCAAAAAACGCAATCCCGCACTGCCCAATGTACCGACGTTGGACGAAGCTGGCTTAACCGATCTGTATGCGTCCTCCTGGTACGGACTCATGGGGCCAGCAGGAATGCCTGCAAGCATTGTGAACAAACTCAATGCGGAATTGAATGATGCCCTGAATTCGCCTGAAGTACAAAAACGCATGTACGACTTGGGTGCAGAAATCGGCGGAGGGACACCCGCAGAATTTGCCAACTTCATTCAATCTGAAATTGCCCGTTATGCCGATATCGTTAAGCGGTCCGGTGCTAAATTCGACTAAAACCTATGCAACTAACCCAATCCAAGGCTCAATCCCTGACTTTGTTTGAAAAAATTTGGCAAACCCATGTGGTCATGCAGCGTGAAGATGGGGCCTGCCTGCTGTATGTCGATCGGCATTTAATACAGGATGGATCAGCCCCAGCATTTGAAATGCTGCACCAACGCCAACTCAAGACACGCGTACCTTCCAAGGCATTTGGAACCCCAGACCATTACATACCGACGCTTGGAAGGGACCTAACGACCATCCAAGACCCTGAAAAAAGAGCCATGGCGCAGGCCTTGGAAGACGATTGCGAAAGCCACGAGATTCCTTTTTTTGGACTTCAGGATCCTAGGCAAGGCATTATTCATGTGATCGCACCCGAGCAGGGTCTTAGCCAGCCGGGTCAGCTGCTGGTTTGCGGCGACAGCCACACCGCCACACACGGCGCATTTGGCGCTCTCGCCTTTGGCATTGGCGCTTCCGAAGTTGCACATGTTCTTGCGACACAAACTGTCTGGCAAAGAAAACCCTTAACGCTGCGCATCAACATCGAAGGCGAATTAGGGAAAGGCGTCTCGGCCAAAGACATCATTCTCGCCATCATCGGCAAGATCGGTGCAGCGGGAGCCGTGGGGCATGTCATCGAATACACAGGTGAGACCGTTCGCAATCTGTCGATGCAGGAACGCATGACCGTGTGCAATATGTCAATAGAAGCGGGTGGGCGTGCGGGCATGATCGCCCCCGATGCAAAAACAATTGAATGGCTTAAGTACAAACCTTATGCACCAGCAGGCCTCGAATGGGACTTGGCATTGAAAAAATGGAGTGGACTTTTCAGTGATCCTGGCGCTGTTTTCGACAAAGTGGTTGAAATGCGGGCCGAGGATATTTCACCCATGGTGACATGGGGCAATAGTCCAGAAGATGTGTTGCCGATCACTGGCGTGGTCCCGTTTCCGGCTGATGCCTCAAGCGCTGGCAAGCGCCAAGCAATAGAAAACACGCAGTTGTATATGAACCTGACTCCAGGTCAAAAATTAACTGAGATCGCAATTGACCACGTGTTCATTGGCTCTTGCACCAATGGCCGTATTGAAGATCTTCGATCAGCCGCCGCAGTTGCAAAAAACCGCCATGTGGCCAAGGGAGTGCATGCATGGGTGGTACCCGGCTCAGGATTGGTTAAAAGACAAGCCGAACAAGAAGGGTTGGATCGGGTGTTTATAAACGCAGGATTTCAATGGCGGGAACCAGGATGCTCGATGTGCCTTGGCACCAATGGCGACCAAGTGCCGGCCGGACAGCGATGTGCGTCGACATCCAATCGTAACTTTGTAGGACGCCAAGGACCTGGTTCAAGAACGCACCTGATGAGCCCCGCGATGGCCGCTGCAGCCGCAGTGACCGGTCGATTAACAGATGTGCGCGATCTGATCTGAGGTGTACTTTATGGAAAAATTCAAAACGCTTCACAGTGTGATGATGCCCTTGGACAAGGTCAACATTGACACCGATCAAATTTTGCCTGCCAGGTACTTACAAAAACCCCGAGCCAACAACTTTGGGGGATATTTGTTCAAAGATGTTCGCCACAACAGCAATGGGTCACTCAAACCGGAATTTGTGCTGAATCAAGCCCAATACTTCAATGCCAAAATCATGCTTGCCAAGGATAATTTTGGATGTGGCTCTTCACGCGAACATGCGGTATGGGCTATTTATGACGCAGGCTTTAGAGTAGTGATTGCACCAAGTTTTGGTGATATCTTTTTCAACAATGCCCTCAAAAATGGACTGCTTCCGATCCGACTTAGCTCATCCGATGTTGTGACGCTGTTCAACTTAACTCAACAAAATTCTGCATCTCGGGTTGTCATAGATCTGGCTGCACAAACTGTCTTGGTCAATCCTGATTTCAGCGCTTCCTTTGAGATCGATTCATTCTCCAAGCAATGTTTTCTCGAGGGACTTGATGAATTGGGCTACACACTGGGCCTGCTTCCCCAAATTATGGCTTTTGAAAAAACGCTGATTTCCTAATTTTTTCACTTACCAAAAATCAACACTATGAAAATTGCAGTCATGCCCGGCGACGGTATCGGCCAAGAAGTCACAGACCAAGCCGTCAAGGTCCTCAAAGCGGTTGTCAAAAACCATTCGATGGAGTTGGTTTACGCGCCTGTGGGTCAAGCAGGAGTCGATGCTTCAGGCGATCCATTACCTCTCCAAACCCGCGAAATTGCCGACAAAGCTGAAGCCATTTTGTTTGGCTCTGCTGGGGTGCCCGGCGATGAGACCATTGAGTACAACATGCGACCTGGGGCCAGTTTATTGAGACTGAGAAAGCAGCTCAATCTATTTGCCAATTTTCGTCCTGCGTTCTTATTTCCAGAGCTGATTGGGGCATCCACCCTTAAGCCAGAAGTGGTAGCGGGTTTGGACATCATGATCTTAAGAGAACTCACAGGCGATATCTATTTTGGCGAGCCAAGAGGCGTTCACACTTTACCCAATGGTGAACGAGAGGCTTTCAACACCATGCGTTACAGCGAATCAGAAATTCGCAGGATAGGCCATGTGGCATTCCAAACGGCCCGCTTGCGCAACAACAAGGTGTGCTCTGTGGACAAGGCCAATGTGTTGGAAACCATGCAATTGTGGCGCGAAGTCATGACCGAGGTAGGACATGAATACCCCGATGTGGAACTCAGCCACCTTTTTGTAGATGCGGCTGCCATGCAACTTATGCGTGCGCCTAAACAATTTGATGTGATGGTGACAGGGAATATTTTTGGAGACATTCTCTCAGATGCCGCTGCCATGCTGACCGGCTCGATTGGCATGCTGCCTTCGGCCTCTTTATCAACGGGGCACAAAGGACTTTACGAACCGGTCCATGGCACGGCACCTGATATTGCGGGTCAGAATTTGGCCAATCCATTGGCTTCCATTTTGTCCATGGCGATGATGCTTCGCCTGAGCTTTCACCTGCCTGAATTGGCACTCAAAGTTGAACGCTCAGTTCAACGTGTTCTGGCCGAAGGCTTGAGAACTGGGGACATCTACCAGCCCGGATGCGAAAAAGTCGGCACACAAGAAATGGGGAATGCTGTCGTGAAGGCGCTCGCGCAATTGCCGGACTGAATTTGAAGCATGCACAAAAGGCTGAACCAAGATGTCCAGCACCTGCCCCTCTTGATCTACTGCACGCCACAGGTTCTGGCACACTCCGTTGATCTTCAAATAGACTTCATCCAAGTGCCAGGCATCACCCATGGGTCCACGTTGGCGTCGAATCTTTTGGGCGTACTGGCGACCAAACTTTTCACACCAAGCACGAACACTTTCATAGGTGACAACGACGCCTCTTTCAGCCATCAAGAGTTCCACATCCCTAAAGCTCAAGGCAAATCGAAATTACGGCCTCACGCATTAACTGATGATTGCTGCTCGGTAGCGTTGGCGCTTGTAGGATATGGGTGAAATGGTGTTCATCAGCTAGACTCTAGCCGATGGGCGGGAGTTAACTTGACGATGCCTGTGTAAAGTAAATGCCCTCTGAAAGTAAAAATCCGCGCTATACTAATTCTTATACGACTAAGAATTGACCATTCGGCAGCGATAAGTTCCTAACGGCAGGAGACAATATGAGCCGTCTTACCCAGGTGGTGGCCTACTTGCTGGCCATAATTTATATTCTTGCCCCGCTTACTGCGAGCGCCGAATACCCGGACCGCCTTGTGCGGATCGTCGTACCTTACCCTCCAGGTGGCGGTATGGATTCAGTGACGCGCACGATCGCCGCCAGGATCACAGGCACACTTGGCCAGCCCGTGGTGGTGGATAACCGTGCTGGCGGCGCAGGAATGATAGGAATTCAGGCCATGACTAATGCGCGACCTGATGGCTACACGCTAATGACGCACGCCTTGGGATTCGCAGTCAATCCGGCCGTTTACAAAAAACTTCCCTACGACGCTATTGGAGACATTCAACCGGTCGCGATTGTTGGCTTTTCGCCGGTGTACATCGCGGTCAATCCTAAGCTGGAAGCAAGGACGCTTCAGGAGTTTGTGGAACTTGCGAAAAAGAGGCGTATGAAGGGCGCCACCTTCGGTTTTGGCGCCAGCCGCCTGATGATTGAGGCACTGCGCCTGCAGGGCGGCTTCGAGGTGGACTTTATTCCTTATAACGGTACAGCGCCTGCCATCATTGGCACCATCTCGGGTGACACTGATTTCGTGATGATGGATGCACCGTCGGTACAGCAGCACATCGCCAATGGATCCCTTCGCGGCTTGGCTGTAGCCAGCGAAAAGCGATCCCCTGGCCTACCAGACCTTCCAACCACCCGAGAGGCCGGTTTGCCGGGCGTCGTCATAGATTTCTGGTACGCAATGTTCACTAAGACCGGCTCACCTTCGGACGCCGTGCGAAGACTTAACGCAGAAATCAATAAGGCAACTCAGGTGCCTGATGTTGCACAACGCATGGCGGCGATCGGAATCGTTCCTAACAACATGAGCGTCGAAGAATCCACTCGCTTTTACCTTGCCGAGGTTGAGCGCTGGAAGGATGTTGTGAATAAGGCAAAAATCGAACCAGTTAACTGAACTTATCGGGGACAACATGCTAAGCAAGGAAGACAACGACCTGCTGTGCCGGATCGAGGGTGATACACCCATGGGTACTATGCTGAGGCACAAACATTGGGTTCCTGCGCTGCGCGCTGCTAGGTTGGAGAGGGACGGCGCCCCCCTTCCAGTGCGACTTTTCGGCAAGGACTACGTTGCCTTCCGTGCTACCGACGGGCGTGTCGGCTTATTTGATGAGAAGTGCCCCCACCGTGGTGTCTCTCTTACCCTTGCGCGCAACGAAGACTGCTCGCTGCGCTGCATCTTCCATGGTATGAAATTCCACGTAAGCGGCAAGGTCGTAGAAGCGCCCACGCAAAGCCTGAACCCTGAAGCCTTTATCAAGACGATGCGCCTGAAGCACTACCCGGTTCGAGAAGCGGGAGGGCTAATCTGGGTCTGGCTAGGAGAAGGGAACACCCCTCCCCCGCTGCCCTATCTAGAGTTTATGTTGTTGCCCGACGAAAACCTTAACGTCCGGTTGCAAGAGATCAATTGCAACTGGATGCAAGGCATTGAAGCAACCATTGATTCCTCACATGTGGGTATCCTGCACAAGAACTGGGTCGGCAACCTCGGAGAGCTTAACCTCACAGCCGACAACACCGCACCGCGTTACGACGTACAAATCACGCCCTATGGTTTAAAGGCGGCGGCGCTGCGTGGCCTGGAAAACGGCCAGACCTACGTGCGCGTCACCGAGCTCGTGTTCCCCTATGTGAGCTACATTCCGCCCTCGAACATGAGCACCGGCGACCGGCTGACCATCATTACCACCCCAATTGACGACGAACACTCGATCCAGTATTTCGTGCGCTACAACATCGACAAACCGATTCTCCATGATGATTGGAGGGCTCTCCCCAATCCCGACGCCTTTGCACCAGTTCAGGGCAACATTAGCAATGCATGGAGCCAAGACCGAGCGGCAATGAAGGAAGACAACTTCAGCGGCTTCAACAACTTGCAACTTGAGGACTTCGTCGTGCAGACCAGTATGGGCGCGATCGCCGACAGGACTCAGGAGCAACTCTGCAACGGCGATCAAGTCATCGTGCGCGCACGCCGCATGTATATCCAGCTTGCACGCGACTTCTGCGATGGCAAGGCCCTGGACGCAGAATCTGCGGACCTACGCCACGTTCGCTCGTGGTCCTTCATCACCAGTGCAGATGACGCAGCCCGTTGGTCTGAACCGCAGTTGCGTTGCGCAACAGAAGCTGCCTGACGCGCTGATGAAGGTGTACTGGTCACAGAAAGAAATCATGGAAATTTCAAGCCCACCGCCGCCCGCATAACTTCAGCTGGACCAAGCATTCAGGCAGGCCCATCGTTTTTAGTTCGATCAGACTGTCGCGAATACATCGTCAAGTTAACCACGAAAGCCGCATATTTGAAGAGCACATGCCCTTCATTGAACCACCTCTGCTTGAGTTACTGATGACCAAATACCCAGACTTTTTTTGAACAACAAGCGGTGATTAGCTGCTGAGACTTTATGCCGTGACAAGGCAAATAAGTTTCCCACTTCACTGAATATTGATAGAAATCACTGCGCTTGGCCTGCTGACTTGAAGCGTTTCATCCGGCACGCTCTGAGGCGGGTTGGCTGATGTGAGTTCTCGGCTCGATTGTTTGCTCCTTTGTCCCTGACATGCAAAGTGTTTGGCAAGATCTCTGAACAGGGCTCGGTGTAGGAAGCGTGATGCGTCTGCGATGCGCTGATCTTCTGAATAGACCTGAATTTGATCAATAACTTGTTTGAATTCTTTGTTCTTCTGAGCAAGCGGCTCGATACTTTCTGCGCTTTTGCTCTTCTTTAGCTCATGAATTGCGACAGTACCGTTCGATTAGTATTTAACCTCCCACAATTCAATTGCTATATCCTTGAAGTTTGTAGCCTTATCGAATGCAAACGCCCGTTGCAAAGCCTGCAGCAACTTGAACGAGAAAACAAGGAAACATCATGATGAAATGGTTCCAGTGGCTTGCCGCTGCTAATGTGGTCGGCGCACTTGCCCTGGCAGCTCCTGCGGCACTCGCTCAGCCCGGTCAGTCCGTGCGCATCATCGCAGGCTATGCTCCAGGCGGTAACGTCGACATACTTGCACGAACCTTTGCCAGGACTCTGTCAGAGGTCCTTGGCCGTCCGGTGATTGTGGAGAACAAGCCCGGCGGCGGCGGACAGGTGGCAGCCGAGATGCTCAAAGCAGCGGCACCTGACGGAAACACCCTCATGATGGCCCCTGACGCCGCCGCCGTGGTACGCCCCTCAGCTATGAAAAAACCAACGTTCGATCCGACACGCGACTTTGTGGCGGTTGTCGAAACCGGGGCGCAGGACTACGGCTTTGCAGTACACGCCAATCTGCCTTTGAAGGACCTCAAGGAATTCCAGGCTTGGGCCAAGGCTTATCCAAAGGAGGCAAATTACGCCTCGGCAGGCATCGGAGGCATTACCCACATGGCCAGCGTACTGATTGGCCGCGCGCTCGATGCGCCACTGCAGCACGTCCCTTTTAATGGCTCAGCGCCCGCGGTGAACGCGCTCGTTGCTGGGCACGTGAGCACCACCTTCCAGCCGATTGGCACGCTTGCAGCCCAGGCCCAGGCAGGCAAAATCCGTGTTCTAGCGGTGTCGGGTAGCAAGCGCTCTGAACTCTTCCCGAACGTTCCAACTTTCACCGAAGCCGGGTATCCTTCGGTCAGCATTGTCACGTGGTTCGGACTTTTCGCGCCGGCCGGAACACCCGCAAACATCGTGAATCAGTACAACGCTGCAGTACTCACCGCCATGAAGCAGCCAGCCATTCAGACACAAATGCGCGCCATGGGTCTGGATATTCGCGAATCCACTCCGGCGCAGTTCGGCTTACAGGTGAAGAAGGACATGGAACGCTGGACAGCGGTCGTCAAGGCAGCCGGGATCTCCCTGGATGAGTAATGCCCATGTCGTAAGCCAGCAAGTCAATGTGTTGCATACCCTGCCCTTAACCTCGCCAGCAAAGAATCTCGCATCGCGATTGGTCAGATTCAGCGCATCGACAGCGACATCATCATTTTCTAGGGGCTAACATGGATCTTCAGTTGAAGGGCAAGCGTGTCTTGGTCACCGGTGCTTCCAAAGGTATTGGTTACGCGGTGGCAGAAGCCTTTGCGCAGGAGGGATGCAACCTGCGTTTGGTTGCGCGTACGGAAAGCGCACTGAACTCCGCAGCGCTGGTACTGCATGCTTCTTATGGTGTAGACGTGCAATGGCAGGCATTGGACATGGCCAGCCGCGACAGCGCATCACATTTGTCGGCGATATGCGAAGGAGTCGATGTCCTCGTCAACAACGCCGGCAGCATCCCTGCCGGCACCCTTGTGGATGTCGACGAAGAGCGCTGGCGCACAGCGTGGGATCTCAAAGTATTCGGCTACATCAACCTCAGTCGCGCTTGCTATACGGCGATGAAATCTCGCGGAAAGGGCGGCGTGATAGTCAATGTGATCGGCACCACCGCCGAGCGGTTAGATAGCGGCTACATCGCCGGCAGTAGTGCAAACGCCGCTCTGGTGGCGTTCACGCGAGCGCTCGGGTCCACAAGTGATGAGGCAGGCGTGCGAGTCATTGGTGTTAGCCCAGGCCCTGTGGATTCCGACCGTTTGGAGATGTTAGTAAAGCGCAGGAGTATTGTCCGTTTTGGTGACGAGAGTCGTTGGCGCGAGATCTTCGGCAATATGCCTTTTGGCCGCCCTGCCCAACCTGCGGAGATCGCAGCTTCAGTGGTGTTTCTCGCTTCGCCTCTCTCCTCATACACCACAGGCGTTGTGCTAACTATTGATGGTGGCTTGGCTGCGCGCGGTCCAGCACCTTGAGATTTGTTATGGGATGAGACTTGTTTAGCCCGTTCTGTTGCGTATCCCAAGGGGTTTGGTTACGCAGTCCGCATATGAGCACACACAAACCGTTCAGCGTCGAAGGTTGCACAATCTTGGTTAAGACGGGCCACTTATTAGCAATCTGAAATTTTTCCCTAACTGGTTCGAGCTCCAAGCGTAACGCCTAACCTTCGCAACAACTGGTTCAAGCACCGCATCTAGAGCCCAACTTTTTTGCGTGCAAAGTGACAGCTCCGAGTGCAAAATCTACGCAAGTGCTGGAAAAATTGTAATTTACAATTTTTTATCTATTACACGAAATATTACACGTTTAATATTTTAGTCTATAAGTCGTTGATTTATATAAATATTACACGAGCCTGGATTTCTGTTAATCCGTAGGTCCCTGGTTCGAGCCCAGGTCGAGGAGCCACAATAAAGAACCCCTTTTGCATCAGTGCATCAGGGGTTTTTCTTTGGGCTAAGAGATCAAGCAGGCAATGCTCTCGGTGCAATTTTGGGGTTCCTCTTGAACTTCATCTCAGCAGCCCAAAGATCCAAGGCTTCTTGCATGCGAAGCCAGCTCTCTGGTGTACCACCAACAGCACGCGCAATGCGAATAGCCATCTCTGCGGTAACAGACTTTTTTTCGTGCAACAAGTCAGAGACAGTTTGACGACTGACCATCAAGCGCGCCGCCAATTCAGTTTGCGTCCAGCCAAGTTCTGGCAACACATCTTCTCGCAGAACCGCGCCAGGGTGTGTGGGCATGCGGTTGGGATTTCGTAAAGACCTCATCAGTGATAGTCCTCCAAGTTAACGTTAGTGGCATCATCGCCTTCAAACTCAAATGTGATTCGCCAATTTCCTGTTACGGATACTGCAAACTCATATTTCCTACTGCCCTTGAGCTGGTGAAATTTGTAGCCAGGCAAACTCATATCATCTGGCTGTTTGGACGCATCCAATCGATCCAACATACGCTCTATACGTCCTGCGTATTGAGCAGGAATACTTTTAAGGCTGCCCTTTGTAAAGAAGAGTTCTAGGCCTTTGTGTTTAAACGAGATGATCATTGGGGTCAATTGTAAACACTCAATTGACACTGTCAAGTACTTGTTGACAGTGAAAACTATAACAATTTGTAAGAATAAATTTCTCAGGCCATCCGATAGATCTCATTCAGCCCGAATACCTTGCTGCTTAATGATGGCCGCCGCCCTAAGCTCGGCTGCTTTAGCCCTTGCCCAGCGGAGGACGTCCGAACAAAGTGGAAGCATTGCTAACAGGACCCAGTTCTGCAGCTGCCTCCATAAGCGCATTGCCGAGTTCGTGCATTTTTTCTGTGCTCAGACGCAAGCGGGGACCCGCGATGCTGATCACGCCGATGACTTCCTTGCGGCGAAACACAGGGGCACCCAGAGCGGACATTCCAGGGGCAAAGACCTCGTCGATCAATGCGTAACCGCGCACGCGCGCTGCATGCAAAAAGCCGAGCAAAGCCTTGAGGGTTGTCGGCGCATTCGGCCCATATTCTGAAGGCTTTCCGAAACCCTGGCGCGAAACGAGTTACATCGCACGTTCGTCGCTGAGAGTCATCAGCCAAGCATGGCCAGAGGCTGTGCACGACAGACGCGCATCCATGCCCATGTCCGGGTCGTAGCGCAGGCCGGTTTGCCGCACCCCTTGCGACTGGTCACGA
>Ga0214919_10002286_pt1 | contig 30321 bp, 36 predicted proteins | sample LL1503_MetaG_FD_177994 | JGI IMG/M metagenome (GOLD analysis project Ga0214919, IMG submission 177994) | Freshwater microbial communities from Lake Lanier, Atlanta, Georgia, United States - LL-1503 | ecosystem: Environmental > Aquatic > Freshwater > Lake | place: USA: Georgia | collected... | reverse complement strand
CTATAACATTGCAATGAAGTATGACGGAGAACTACCGCCAACCAGGAATGTTCAAAAGGACACCAAGGAGTTTTTTGCCCTCATGAATACCAAGATGGAATTTGTGAAGAAAGCGGCTGAAATTGCATTGGAAGAACAGACGTTTATGTGGATTGACTTTGGTATTTTAAAAATCATGAAGAATCCTGAGCGAGTGATTACAATGCTAAAAGAGATTCAAGGTAAGACATTTACCAAATTTACTATTCCTGGTTGTTGGTCCTATGGCCGTGCCTTTACAGTAAATGCGATTCATTGGCGATTCTGTGGAGGGTTCTTTGTTATACCGCGAAACCACGTGGAACGATTTTATAACCATTCTAAGTGTGTACTTACCGATTTTTGCACCCAACCAATTTACAAGTTAACATGGGAGACGAATGTATGGACGCTTATCGAATTCTGTGCCGAAAAAGACAACATTGAGTGGTATTTTGCGGATCATAATGATACGATGATTATGAATATAGTGGAGGCGCCAGCGCCCCCACACCCCCCACATGGAGTATCTTAGGTTACAACGGGTATGAAAGGTGAGGCTGTGGGGGTGCAACGGGTGTGAAAAGTGAGGCTGTGGGGGTGCAACGGGTGTGAAAAGTGAGGGGTGTGGGGAAACGAAGTGTCCCCACCAACTAACTTGAAAAGATACGATTGCACACGCCATTCTCAAACCGTAACCAATTGTAATGAATACCATACACAAATACCTCCCAGCCTCCAATAACTGCTGGGTCAAAAATACATGGACTGACAAGGGTAGTTATATCCGTTGTAATCGGAATATTTACTTTCAGGTTGAGCATAATAGACGTAGCGCGACTGGTATTGGCGCTACCACTGGGTTGATGTTGTTCAGGATATTCGGCAAAGGAAAATCCATAGATGTGAGATTGATACGAAGTAATCCCACCTTTATGTTTCTTGGCAATGTGTTCGCGGAACCAATCGCCCTCGGCAGAAATCACTTCAGACCCATTGATGCGAAGCGTGGCATAGGATAGCCATGGCGGGAAGATGCGTGTAGGACTGGATTCAAACCCCAGACTGGGCGTAAAGTTAGCCCATTCATTGTTAATGATTACTCCCTTACGACGAAATACCCATAGTAACTCCGTTACAGGATGATTCAATTCTAACGGAAGCTGAATTTCTACCGTATTGGAATGCAGATTGGGTTTACTGACCAAATACTTGAGAGGTTCTTCAAATGAAAAAGGCTGAACCAATTTCACCATTTGTTCAAAGGGCTGGCGTAGAAACTTATCACGCAATATACCCGTTAAATAGGCGCAAGTCGTAACAATCCGAAAGTCTCGAAAGGCAGGAGGCTGTGATAACGTAGTAGTTGTCGTGGTCGTATTGGTCGCTGTATTCAAAAAGGTCACTGACTTTTGAAGCGGCGTATCCGTGCAATTTGCACGATATCCACTGTAATTTCGAACCACTTGGTCAAAAGGACGTAGTTTGATATCAATCCGCACATTTCCTTCATTACAGGACAGCAGTGGAAAGGATTCATTTAGGGAGCTGCGTGTAAAGAAGAATGGCAGAATACAAAAGTAAGTACCATCTTCTACGGGAAAAGGACGGTGAGGGTGAAATGCCGTATTTACTACATCTGTTGTATTTAATAAGGAATGACTAATGGATCCGAGTGCATCGGCGGATAAGCCACTTAGTGAATTGACATCAGATGCTATGCTAAAATATGTCCGAATAAATTCGCCAGTAATACGTTCAATCGTTTGATCATTTACAATGAAATCGGCATAGTCAATGACAGCTGTCCCCAAACTATTCATGTAGGTCCAGTATTGTGAAAGCGGATTCTGTGTAGTAATCGCTGCATTGGATAGCTGTGTAATAATGCTACCATTGTACCAACTATCTAGCTTCAGTTGAAGCATCACAGATTGCAATAAATCACCTGCACGCAAGGAACCGAGTTCAAAACTCATGGTTTGCCCCCAATCAGCGGGACCTCGTTGTGGAAATTCTTGAATACTGGTGGTACTAGGGTAGCAAGTAGAAATATCACCACGATGAAACCATGATTTTACAGCATCAAGTGGGAAATAGGTATTATCTTGTGAATCACGATCCGTAAGATCCAATACAGTAGTAATATCGCCTCTTGGGCGAAAATAGTCCTTTGCAGACATCTATCTACTATGCTGTTGACATGTTTATGCTGACCATCTAAAATTGAAAAGACTGTCTTTTTAAAAAAAGGTTATAACGAAGTAAAACAAAATATGCAGACCGATAAACCACCACTCACACAGTGTACTGCAAGAATTGCAACTGCAAAATCAGTTCACTATTTTGGAGATGGACGTCATAGATATTATTTGGAATTTCGCTGTGATCATCTCTGTAAATCAAATACAGTACTCTGTACAAACTGTGAAAAGAAAAATCCGAATACAAGAACACAAGACACGCGTACATTTGATCATGGCACTGTATTCGAACCCATCCCAGATCAGTCGCATATTTATAGCGGTCCATGGTATAATGCACATGTAACAAAATGGGGAACGCCATCTGCCGAGCAGATTCAAGTGGCAGAACAACATCAACGCGATGCACGTATGCAACTGACAACTACTGTAAATGAATCTGCAGCACTATCCGCAGCACTATCCGCAGTACCATCCGCAGTACCATCTGCAGTACCATCCGATACCTCCTCTACATCATCCAAGCGACAGCGACAACGGATTGCAAAAAACGAAGTAGCAAACGAAGTGATTGCGGAAAGTACTCAGGAACAGATTACTGTAGTAAAACCAATAGAACCCAAGAAAACAAAGCCACGAAAGAAACCGACTCCTACACCCGCTACTGTAGCAGTAGCACATGATCATAAAGAGGCTGTCATTCCTACGCATATAGAAAAAATTCTGGAAGAGTTTGATACGGATGAGTATATGATTGAATACGTCAAACTCACACCTTTTGAAACAGGAAATACCAGTTATTTCCGAGATAGTAAAAAAAATAAACTCTATCAAAAACGAAAAGACACGGTGGTAGGGCCTTATGTGGGACGCTATGACCCATATACGGAAACGATCCATACTGATATTCCTGATTCAGACGATGAATCGTGAAAAAATCTATTCAATTATAAAGACAGATACCAATAGAATGAGCAAAAGTCGTTTTTGTTATAATTATACACCGCCTGGTACGATTGATACTTATTGTAAACCTGTTGTATGTGCATCAAGCACCTATATTTCATCTATCTCTTGTTTGTCGAATGTGGTTAATAACAATATGCAAACTACACAAAGTTCATTATTACAAGCAATACAGCAACAGTATGCATTGTGCGCTCAAAGTACAATGACTGGCTGTAGCATACAAAATACAGTATCCAATACAAGTAATATTACAAGTACATTACAGTCACAGCTTCAACAACTTGCACAGCAGCGATATCTACCTTATCAGCCATATGTCCCAATAATGTTGCCGTCATCTGTTATTCAATTACAGATGGCAACGGCAAATGTGGGTACGCCAATGGTACCGATTACATGCTTAACGGGTAAGGGAGTTCAATATGTAACAACGTAAGTATAATAGGTTATCCACAATAAAAATAAATAGGTTATCCCGTTTATTTCTTTTTATTGTATTTTACGTATGATTTGAATTTACTTCTTAGCAGCAACCACCACCTTCTTCTTGACCACGGTCTTCTTAGGAGCGGGAACGGGTTCCACGTCATCACCATCCTCATCATCCACGGATTGAGCACGCGCTGCGCTAGCGGCACTCGCTGCGCTTGAAGGCATCATTGCAGCAACGGCGGACGGCTTGAAGGCAACATCATCGTCAATTTCCTCTTCTTCCTCCTCTTCCTCTTCCGCAGACGGCGCAGGAGCAGAACCCAGACCCTTGAAGGCAAAGTCCGCAATCTTCTGCGGCAACTTGTGAATGGCCACCTGCTTTGCGCGCCACGTCAGGCCAAACTTAGACCCCGCAAACCAAACGCCACCGCATTCCATGATCGCCGTCACTTGAACGCCCTTAGCGAGCAGGTCCTCCACAGGAACACCCTTGTACAACGACCCATTGATGTCATAGAACTTCGCATCAAACTCGCCGTTCGTCTTGCGCAACTTCAACTTGATATTCGGCGGGTAGGACAACACATTGCCATCCTTGTCCTTGCTGTATTTCAGCGAAGGAGTGTAGAAGGCTTTGATCACCTCGCGACCCAAATCCGCCTTGAACCAAGCCTTACTGTTCTTGACACCCTCGCTGATCATGAATTCATCAATGCCACTCATGACATCCATAAACTCTTTGACTTCAGGACGTTGCTCATGGCCACGAAAGGAGATATCCACCGAGTATTCAGGAGGACCCTGCTTGTCATAGCAGTTCAATCCAAAGGGAACCGACATGGACACTGCCGATTGCATAACGAGACGACCCTGACTGTAGTTGAGGTACGCCTGCTTGGCACCACTTTGCAGAAGCTTAGGGGCAGAGATGGTGATGTTGTTGACGGAGAAGTTAGACGGGTAGATAATGGACGACATGTGGCTTATTACTTTCGTTGTTTGACTTTTCTATATCCAAAAAACGCAATCAAATTTTATTTTTTAGAGTTCATAGAGAACTGACCTATTTAAAAATGACTACTTACTATAAGTGATTTTCTCTAAAAATACGTTACATACTTGATAGTGATCAAAATAATTCATCATTATGGACATAATACTATATGAATTAGGATATAATGTTTGAAGCTGTTCATTTTGTATTATAAATACATATAATTCTGAAATAGTACTATCATATAGGTGAATTCAATCATGGTTTGATAGATAGTTGGTGCCGTACAGAATACTTTTCAACTCGTTATCCCATGTGCACCGATACATTTCAATAAAAAAAAGTGGCATGCCGTAGTATTTTCAATAAAAGGCTATCTTTGAAGATAAAATTTGACGCAGATTTTACCCGTTAAGAAAGGCATAACGCGTTTAAATATGTCTAACAATATCACCGGTACTAGTACAATGAACAAGACCTCCACGGCCCCTGCTCAAGCCCCCAAGCGTGTTTCAAAGAAATCGGATGCCCCTGTCGCCGCGGCCCCTGTTGCCGCTGCCCCTGTTGTCGCCGCCGTTGCCGCTCCCGCTAAGAAGGCGGCCGCTGCTAAGCCCGCTGCTGCCCCCGTTGCAGTCGTTGAGGCTGCTCCCGTTGCCACCGCGGTGGCCGATGCGGTTGCCGTTGAGACGAAGACGGTTGAGCAGGAGATTGCTGACTTGATCACGTTGCACCAGAAGTTGCGCGATCAATCGGTTGCCGCCGTCAAGACCCTGCAGAAGTTGCAGAAGCGTGTTGCCAAGGAGGTTAAGGAGGCTGGTCGCCGCCGCCGTCGCGCCAAGAAGGAGGGAGAGGATGGTGTGGTCAAGGAGAAGCGCCCCACCATCTTTACCACCCCTGTGACGTTGAAGGATGAGTTGTGCGGTTTCTTGGGCAAGTCCAAGGGCTCGCAGATGACTCCTGCTGATGTCACTCGCGCCTTCAGCGCCTACGTGGACAGCCACAAGTTGAAGGACGCCGAGAAGGGCCACACGATCCACCCTGACGCTGCCATGCGTAAGGTGTTGGGCGTGAAGGAGGGTGAAAATTTGACTTATCGAAATATTCAGAGCTATCTTTACAAGCTCTACGTGCTTCCTGAGAAGAAGAAGCCCGCCTCGGCTTAAAAATTCTACTTAGCTAAGTAGAAATCAAAAATCTATAAAAAGATAGAAAACACTCAAATCCCAAAAAATACTCCAAGAAATAATATAAGACATTATTTATGTGTTATATTTTTACTTGTAATAAGTATATTATTTTACTTCAATGATAGATTTCTTATCACAAATCCAAAACTCAAAAGAATAGCCATCTCGAATAACCTGATCGCGTTTTGCATTATTCTGTAGTAGCTGTTTTTTGTAGGTATATGGCGATTTTACCTCAATAATTTTTTTATGGGATGGAAGATAAATGTCAGGATAGTACCGATGCATTTTTTCTTCAAGTGTGTAGTTTATTCGTGGCATCTGTTTCACATCATTCGTAAAGTCATCCTCCGTCATGGTTTTCAACAGCTCATCTAATGCTACATTTTCGTATCCTTGATAGATAATCACTTTTCCAGAAGGAAGGGTATATTCTTTCTTTTTGAAGGAATTTTTTACTACTTTTTCGAAAATGGTAGCATTATGCATAATGTCCTTATCTCCATAACGTTCTTCACATGTTTTATCTTTTCTTGCCATTATCTCTGCACATTGCAATGGATTACCAGCTCCATACATAGTAATCATAGTTTGTGTAATACGCTCTTGAATTGCAGGAACACTGAGGACCTCTTCTATGCCATACCGTTCCATATTCGTCTCACGACGTTTGGCAAGAATATCAGGATTCTGCAAGGCATTTTCAAAACCAAAGCGTTCAATATTAGTTTCTACCCTTTTTTGTTTTATTTCTTCATTCTGAATGGCATTCTCCACACCATAGAGTTCTACCATAGTTACCTTGCCTTTGTTACGAACAAGTGCTGATTGTAACGAATATTCTACGCCATGACGTTCTAACATGGTATCTTTGCATTTTTTCTTAATTTCTTCATTTGCAAAACTATTTTCAGTTCCATACTTTTCTAAACATGTGTTATTCTTCTTTTTCATAATTTCTTTTGAATATAGTGCATTTGTAACCCCATATCTATTCATCATAGTAGCCTGACGTTTCTCTACAGTACATTTCACGCATTTATACTTACTCTCTATCCCATGTTTCTCACATAATGGCATACTTACTATCAATCCAACCTCTCCCTACCTTCTTTCAATTTTCAAATGCCACCCAGTATTCAGTAGCCTAAATAATTTATCCGTATTTTATTAGATTTACAGATGTCGTATTACAATCATAATGGATATCAGTACCCATATCCATACCCTCAGAATCCATACGCATGTCATGAGGAATCATACGAGTGCCCTCATGTACCTTCCTTACCTCTCTATCCTCTGATATCGATGGCCACAGGTACCACAGGCTCCACGGGTTGGACAGGGCCATCAGGTCAAACTGGTGAAACTGGTCCATCAGGGGCAACAGGGGCACAAGGTGTACCTGGTATCGCCACGAACACAGGTGCGTCTGGTTCTACAGGTCCAACTGGATGGACGGGTGCTACAGGGTGCACGGGACAGACAGGCTATACAGGTCCAACTGGCTATACAGGACCAACAGGCGAAACAGGATCAACGGGTACAACAGGCTCATCTGGTACAACGGGTAGCACAGGTCCAAGTGGCTCCTCAGGTACGACAGGTTCTACAGGAATAACAGGTCCGACAGGCTATACAGGCCCAACAGGCTATACAGGCCCAACAGGTCCAACAGGTTCATCTGGTTCAACAGGTGAAACCGGTACGACTGGTACTACAGGTACTACTGGTTCAACAGGTATAACAGGCACGACAGGCGAAACAGGACCAACTGGTACAACGGGCACAACGGGACAAACGGGAACAACAGGAACATCAGGAACAACAGGAACAACAGGTAAAACAGGAACAACAGGTAAAACAGGAACAACAGGAACAACAGGACCAACTGGTACAACAGGTACAACGGGTACAACGGGTACGACAGGCTATACAGGTACAACGGGTACAACGGGACCCACAGGATCTCAAGGTATACCTGGTAGTGCCAGTAACACAGGTGCCACTGGTTATACAGGTCCAACTGGATGGACGGGTGCTACAGGAATAACAGGAATAACAGGTACAACAGGAATAACAGGTACAACAGGTACAACGGGTACAACAGGTACAACGGGTACAACAGGTAGAACAGGAACAACGGGTACAACAGGAACAACAGGTACAACAGGAACAACAGGTATAACAGGAACAACAGGAACAACAGGAACAACAGGAACAACAGGTGCCACGGGACCAACAGGTACAACAGGAACAACAGGAACAACAGGAACAACAGGTACAACTGGTACTACAGGACCATCTGGTCCAACTGGTATGACAGGTACAACGGGTACAACAGGCGAAACAGGAACAACAGGAACAACAGGTACAACGGGTACGACAGGAATAACAGGTACAACAGGCGAAACAGGAATAACAGGTATAACAGGTACAACAGGTACAACGGGTACATCAGGAACTACAGGACCTCAAGGCATACCTGGTATTGCCACGAACACAGGTGCGTCTGGTACAACCGGCTCAACTGGATCGACAGGTGCTACAGGATACACAGGGGAAACAGGATCCACAGGTACAACGGGTAGCACAGGACCAAGTGGCCCCTCAGGTACGACAGGCACGACAGGACCAACAGGTACAACAGGAACCACAGGTATAACAGGCACCACTGGAACCACAGGAACCACAGGTCCATCGGGTTCAACAGGTACAACAGGATGCACAGGCACCACAGGCACCACAGGAACTACAGGAACCACAGGCACAACAGGGTCAACAGGTGAAACAGGTACCACAGGTACCACAGGGCCAACAGGTACCACAGGGCCAAAAGGTACCACAGGGCCAACAGGTACAACAGGAGCCACAGGTACCACTGGCACAACTGGAACCACAGGTGAAACGGGAACCACAGGAACCACTGGAACCACAGGAACCACAGGTACCACAGGCACCACTGGAACTACAGGTATAACAGGCACGACAGGGCCAACAGGTACAACAGGAACCACAGGTATAACAGGCACAACTGGTCCAACAGGTACAACGGGAACCACAGGTAAGACAGGTACAACAGGAACCACTGGTCCATCTGGGCCTACAGGAGCAATCGGTCCCACAGGAGCCATGTATCCAGGTGTATTATCGTATGTAGGATACTCAGGGACGCCAACTGCGTACAATAGTACAGGTACAGCATATCCTACTACGATTCCAAAAGGCAGTTATTTCTATGTGGGTACTACCTGGACAAATGGATCAGTAGCGCTTAATAATCCAACAACGGTTGCAACAAATCCTAAATTTGCTGTTAATCGTTCAGGCATTTACTCGATTACATTTTCCTTAGGGGCGATTCCTTCTTCGGGTAGTGTGGAGATCTTTATTACAAAGAATCTATGTAATAATAATGATTTGAGTCCAACCGCTGTAAATCAGCTATTATGTTCCAGTCGTGTATTTACACAGCAAAGTATCACATGGACGGGTTATGTATTAACCACCGATTATCTTTGCTTTGGAGGTTATACTGATTTTGCAGTAGCACTCACAACAAATTGTGAAGTTACCGTTTCTTTAATTGATGGTTCGCAGGGTCCAACTGGTACTAAAGGTATTACAGGGCCTACAGGATCTGCAATAACTCAGGGATATTATACAGTTAGTCCAGCTGGTCCATCTAAAACATTATCAGGCGCTGGTTATATTATCAATCTGAATAATTCCACAAATACTGTATTTTTATTGGATAGCACAACCTTTCCAAATGGGACAGTGTTATATGGTATGGATAGGACGAATAATGGTCGTATTATCACCCTTATTTATAATACATCAAGTGTTAGTCAACTATCCTTTCGCGACAAAAATGCAGGAGCATCGGCTGGACAGCAATTTTATCTTTCTGGAGCAACGAGTGTGAATATGAGACAACAAGCATCGATTACATTCATTTATGTATCTGCTATTTCACCAGGATATTGGGTGCAGATTGGTAGCACCTAGCACTTTTTAGAAAAAAGTGCGCAAAAAGCCTGGTAAAGCCTAGTAAAGCCTGGTAAAGCCTGGTAAAGCCTAGTAAAGCCTGGTAAAGCCTGGTAAAGCCTAGTATTGTCCAGTAAATAGTGATAAAAGCCTATATAAAATACAGTTTTATATTTTATATAGTATAGATAGAAATGAAAGGAGGGTGCGGACAAGATTCCTGTGGATTAATGCAATCAGGTGGAAATTTTCTTACAAGCAGTGAAAAACTTGCTAAAAAGTCACAGCGTTTTTTAAGAAAAGGTTCCCAAAAAACACAGCGTTTTGTTAAGAAGGGAGCGAATACATCACAGAAATTTTTAAGAAAAGGTTCCCAAAAAACCCAGCGTATCATTAAGACCGCCACCAATAAAACACAGCGTGTAGTAAAAAAAGCGACACAAAAGACAAAACGCATCATACGGAAAGGCGCAATGTATACCATTTCTAAGCTCGGAAAAATCATCAAGAAAGTGAAAAAGATTGCAACGAAAGGCGGTGCATGTGGTTGCAATAAACAGTAATGCAACACTAAGAGGAGCGACGTGTTCTGTGGTGTTTTCTACGATTGTTATTTTTTTTAGTGGGTAGAATACGACGAAATCCTCCTTCTGATAGCCCCAATCCTCCTAGATTGGTAGGATAGGTAATAATTCTATTAAGAGAAACCAGATTTTGTTCAGGAATGACTGTACCTTTATATTTATTTCTAAACTTATTTTTAATCGTATTTGCCTTAATCGGATCAAACCGTTCATTTTCAGTGAATGCATTATTATTTTTCATATGTGATGTATTGTATTTGTTGACACTTAATATATTTTCGAATGATTTAGGTGTTCCAATTTTAAGGGCTTCTCCAAAATCAATCAGAATACATCGTTCTACTTCATTTTCTGTATTTACTACAACATAAATATTTTTAGGTTTTAGATCTCGGTGCACATAGCCAATTGATGATAATGCAGAAATGCATTCAGTCAATGATGTTTTAATTCGTTGAGCCATCGCATGATACGTTTTTTTATGTTCATTTTGTCTGATCCATTCATCAAGACTCATACCATTGAGATATTCAAATACAAAATATGCAGTAAAATTACCTGAAGTTTCTGTGAAATGTTTTGATACATACGTTCCTATACATTTTGAAACATACCTGCCAATCTTTTCAGTAACTTCAAGATTTGTATTCATTTCGTGTATGACAGTTGCAATGGTTTTTAACATTTTCTGTTGTGTAGCATTACCTGTTCTTTGTCCATACCACGTATTTTCATTTTTTATTTTTTTAACGATATATGTACCTTGTTCAGTATTATACACAAATGCATCGCCTGTTGATCCTTCCCAAAATTTGCCTTTAGAATAGTTATAGCCATTTAAGGCTTCATAAAATTCATATGGCATAGTTCCTGCAATATGAGTGTAGTCCATTTGGCCTGTATCTTCAGGTATTCTTGGAAGTATAGGTGAAGCAACATGTATAGTAGATTCAGCAGGTTTGCTAAGTTCCTGTATCGAGCGCTCTAGTTTCTTCTTTCTATCCAGGTCTAATCGTGGATGCTGTATAATTTGTTGAATTGTATTATTATTATGCTCGTGAATGATACGTTTTATAGTTCTTGTTATTGCAATAGCTGAAGCCTTATTAATTTGATCTACCAAATCATCTATTGATATAGCTTCCGCAGCCATCTCTTTTTTAATCTCCTATTTTAATTCGAGCAAACAACAGATATCTATCCAAAATATAATTAAATAGGAAGACCGAATATGAACGCACGATGTTCTCACAAACTATTCACCTAGCCATCTTGGTATATCGGTCCAATTCATCTATTCGCGTAAAGCGACTATATTCCACAATGTACACCGGTGTATGAATTTGTGTCTAGAAGACCCCGAGACCTTCTCATAACGCTTTCCGTTATTTTCTGGGTCATCTGATGCACTTAGATAGTACTTTCCATATTCTAACATATAGGTAAGTAGTTTGCATGGATACGTTAATTATACTTGTATTTTAAATCTGTATATGACATATAAAGATTTAACACATTAATACCTCCAATGGATTACGATGATTCAAAAGATCATGAAATTACATCCCGTCGTGGCTATATTCTAAAAGATCTGGCCCGTGCATTTGTTCAAAATCTTGGTGATGCAGGTCCTGTCGCATCAGGAAAACTCCTGCATTTTACAGCGGATATGATTACATCAGGTGGCCTCCAATTATGGGAGAAACTATGTTGGGACTATGCATTTGATCATATTGGTATGAGTTCACCCCGTATTTTTCATTACTTGAGTCGAAAATTTAAAGAAATCAAAGAGCAAAGTGCGAAACTGGCATTAGATGTCTTCTGTAAAAAACCAGAAGTGCAACAGCAAACTGCTGAAATCGCTCTTATTTTACAGAATTGTCCAAAGAAATCAAAGCCAAAAATGCCTTCGGTACCTACTGAGACACATGAAAACGAAAACTGGCTGCGTTCCGTACTGAGAACCACCGATAAGGCAGCGGTGAGAAAAGTATGGCAACGAAATGCTGATTTGGAGCAAGCCTTACATGCGGGAAATGAGATGGTCTTTGCAATTGCAGAGGGAGCAACGGAACGTGCACTATTCTGGGCAAAATGGCTGTTAGAAGAGGATGCAATTGTTCGCAAGCGATTTGGATCAGGTCTAACTACAATTGAGCGCGGTCCTGCTTATTTGAAACCTGCCCAAAGATCCTCTATGGGTTATTATTTGATTACTATTTTGGCAGAAGTCTATAAAGAATATGCGGAAAAAGGAATGATGCGGATGCATGAGGAATTTCAAGCACTCTTGGATATTTATCGGTTGGCAGATGCGGGACAAAAACGAAAAATGGAAACACTGTCGCTTATGATTCAACTCTTAACGGAAGTACCGAAGTGGAAGGTTCCTGCTGCACCGAGTCTTGTAACGGATCCATCCAAGTTAGAACGAATGGTAGGACAGGCGCAACCTTTTTTCATGAAGTACTTGCACTGCCACTTCCTTCTAAATTACTGCCAGCCACAGTAACAGGGTTAAAACAAAAAAAGGTGAAAGAGGCATCGAAAGAGGATAAACTGCAACAAAAACTAGATCTGATTGATCAGGCAGCAATGTCTTTTTACAAAATATAAGTGGGGACACAAGCGTCCCCACACCCCTCATCCCTCACCCCTCATCCCTCATCCCTCATCCCTCATCCCTCATCCCTCATCCCTCATCCCTCATCCCTCATATCAACAATAAGTGGGGTATGGTAATTGCAATTGCATCTCCCTTATAAATTGCTTAACTCGTTTTTATGGCGACGATAATTAACAGTGGGATCATATTCTTCCTCCTCTTCTTCCTCCTCATGAGCAGAGTAGGTATTATATTCTTCATAATCATCCACAGGAGGCGGGATATAGGTTTCATCTTCCTCTAAGGGGTTACTTTTTGGTTGTACACGTTGTAAACGAACCTGTTTTAACTTCATACTTAATTCACGTGTCACACGGTCATCGTAGGCAAGCTTGGCAAGAATCGCCTCGGATTCCGCCATTTTTTTGCCATTTTCTTCCTCCTCTTGTTTCTTCTTGGCCCAATCACGCGCTAAACCAGCATAGGATGTTTCTGGTTTTATAACCGTCGGTAAAACCGTGGATACATTCACTGGTTTCTTTCCAAGTGATGGAAAATCGTTATCGGTCATGACAATCGCCTTTCCTTTAGACGTGGTAAAGGAAGCGAGTGTGCCTTTATTTGGTGTAGGACTAGAAGTGGACTCGCGGTTCTTCATAAAGGACGGGACGTATTTAGCTTGCATTGTATTCTAATAGGAGTAACGATTTAAGTTATACAAAGACTCACATCAATTTTTGTAATAAATATATCTGCACGACCACAATCTGTTATCGTTCTGATCTTTTATAATGACAGATTCTCTTCTTCTTCCTCTTCTTCCTCTTCTTCTTCCTGAGTGGAGGACTGTGAATCAGATTCTATATCAGAATCTACAGGAGGTAACCATTCAAAACCAGAATGAAACTGTGCTTTTGTCACATAGGATATCCCTTCAAAGATAAGATTGTCTTGTAAGTACTGATCCAATTGATAGCGCTGTGAAATACATTCATCCAGATCTTCTACTTGAAATCCAATAATAAGAAAGGGGGCATCAGAAGATACAGTATCTTCTTCCCAACCATTACACACAGAGGTAAGAAGGCTGTATATTTTATAAGGAGACTCTATCATTCCATTCAAATCATGCAAGGTATTGATATAATTTGTTGTATTTACATTACCAGGAATATAAATTTCATACCCATATACCGCAATTATATCATACCAGCGGGACATAATTGTCGAATGTACTTGATACATACATTAGACTATTTTCAATTTTACACCTTTTGCCAATTAAAACGCCGACAAGTCGGCGTTTTATCAGGCGCAATGCGTTCCGCCTTTGGGCATTTTCAATGTCCAAAGGTGTACAATACAATATATACTATAAAATTGAAATAAAATAACCTAAACATACAACACTGTCAACAACCATGCATTTATATAGTTTTGTATCCTCTCATGACCAACCTCATAAAATGATTAAACACTATAATATAGGTGGTCACCTTATTGATTTTAAAAAGCATATTACGATTGGTCAAGGATATGTGGTAGACATAGACGAATTAGAAGAAAAGTGGACGAAACACGGATACTTGCTCTTTTCATATGATGGATTAGTAGGCGGCGCAACCATGTATTACATCATGGTGCTTGAGACATCTCTTTCTTCTACGCAATGGGTGCGTTTGAACGAGCATGATAATTCATTAGACAACTATTCAAAACCATTCATGATTCTCTTGAAGAAACGATTCCTTCAGCGCCTTCGCACACGAAAAATTATCAAAGAATACAAACAAGAGGCCAGACGTCGTGTAGAGAATACAAATAAGGAATCTGAAGAAGAAATCTTACTTACCATGCTAGAACGCGTGATGCCTATGAAAAAGGGAGAAGAAATTTATTGGTTTCGTGACTATGAACAGTCACTGTTGGAAGTTGCGATAGAGGAAACAAAAAAGGCATTAGACTGCAAAGTGAGATCAGAAGCAGAAACCTTTACATCGTCCATCGAGGAGATTATGAATAAACAGTGCTGTTAATAAAACCGCATTTCAAATAAAAATATACAACTAGGACTATTTATTTTTTAGTCTCTCATTGTATATTCGGTATGACAACCATCCAACAGAATGGCGATAATATAGAGGATGGAACCACCTACGAAGACAAGTGGCTGATCGCTTATGAATGACATTTGATAAAAGAAGTACATACCGAGAAGGACATGAATGAATTGACGCATGGCTCCTCCATTTTTTTCTAACGAAACGAATTCAATTTTTATGTAGGCATGAGTTAAAGAAGACCAGTGTCTGTATAGTAATGGGACGATTCTACACAGGTGATATTGAAGGTAAGTTCTGGTTTGGGACACAGTCAAGTGACGATGCCACGCATTTTGGAGTAAACCCTGAAATCCAGTATGATTATTATGGTTGTGGATGTTGTGCTACGGATGATATAGTAGATAATAATGACGACGCCAATGCAGAACTCTACTGTACGAGTTGTTATACATCATTGGATGAACATTTAGAACAAACGGAGGAGGATCGTGAAAATACTAAGACATATCATGAAAGTAATGAAATCTATTATTATTTTCAAGAACAAAACATTCAAACATTACAAAAAGAAATCAAGAAGCTAGAAAAGAAAGTGGGGAAATATATGGAACCCTTTGCAATCATTGATAAAACGCCAGAATACGAGGGTGTTACGTATGAATATCATGTGCCAGAAGGCGCTACACTTAAGCGTGGAGAAGTAGAGTTGATTGCACGCTTGTGTCTTGGGAAACAGATTTTGTATTGCGTAGAAAAATATGGGAAATGCGGTTTTCATGCCGAACTGTAATTGCTGTTTATATCACATTTATATTATTTTATTGGCGACGAGTTTGTTTATGGCGGGTATAACGTTTATGACGGGTGCGACGTTTTTTAGCTGTTTTTGATTTGCCACCCTGTCCCCAAAGCCGCGACGTCACCGCCCCTTTAGCTCTTCCAAACACTCCTCTAGCCGTATTCCCCCATGTTGTGGGGGCTGGAGGTTCAGGAGTGGTATATGTCGCATGAGGATTTGGTGCGCTGGCGGCAGGCAGAACAGTTACTAGTGGAGTTGATGGCGATGATAGCGATGGTGTAGATATCGGTATCCTATTTAATATGCTTTCATATTGCCTAATGTATCCGACTGCTCTGTTTGCGGCAGAGGTAACATAACTTTTACGATTACTTTCATTCGTATATGCCCCACGGTTATATGTATCCATTTCGTCGATACAATCACTCACATAACGTTTGAAATCTTCCTTAAACATCAAAGTGCTCTATTATATTTTACTATTTATTTTGAAACTTAAGAAGTAAAAAGGTATTTTTCTCTTCTTGCAAGTATCCATAAATTTCCAGCAATCAAACTATAGGAAACGCATAAATCTTGGGCTAATCAGGTGATGCACTGTCTGGTAAATTGATAGCCGGATAAATTAAATGGTAAAGGGTTATATTTATTATTGCCTAGAAAAATATGGGAAATGCGGTTTTCATGCCGAACTGTAATGTATCTAACAAGTACAGATTGATGCGCTCGCGCAAACAGGGCATGGATCCTGCGATGCCGCTGGTACTTCCCAGTCAAATATCCGTGGCTTTTTATTTTTCTGTGTTTCGATACTATTTTTATAGTATTCAATATGGGAATCATGCTGTTTCATACTGCATTCAAATGCATTTCTTAAACGATTCTGTTTCTGAATGACCTTCATTAATAATTTTGTATTCCATGCTACCGTTGCAGCGGTATGCAGTTCTACTGACTGCTTTTCAATAATAGGCACGATAGTTCGCTTAATTAATTCATAGAAAGGTAGATAGGCTGCACGATATTCTGCAAGAATACTTCGTTTTTTTACCTGCAATTCAGATGGGGTTTTTTGAGTCAGATTGAGAATAGTACATTGTATTGGGATCGTGTCATGATCTTCCATACTAATTCCACGTAAATACTTATGTGCACCACGCGGTACACTTAAATACACGGATGGATCTATGTTCAACGCATTAATAAAGGTATTGTATGCATCCATAATGGCTTCATCTGCAAGTAAGGCAGGAGCCAGCTGTTTGATGCCATAATAGATATGTCGGGCCCATTTCAATACTCCATGATGTGATACAATTTTAGTGGGAACATGAAAGCGCTTTTTAGTTGGTTCTTTTTCTGTTTTTTGTTTTTGTGTTTGTTTTTGTTTTTGTTGTTTTTGTATTTTTTCTGATTCGGCAGTGGTTACTACCAAGACATCGGTGGATGGAGGACCTGGCAGCGATTGTACCCATTGTTCTACCGTATCAAAGAATACCTTTTCATTGGAGGGGCTTTTAACTTGATAGATGCGATTGTCTTTCAAAACAACGGCAGTATGAGAGGTCTGAAAACGTAGCACGGAACGAGTAGGGTACATGGACGTAGTGTGGTACCTTTCCTCATTAAGAATACAGTTTCAATTTTTATACTATGCATTTTCACAGGAAAGCGAGATACAATCTCGTTTCCTATGGAAAGAGGGGTTTTTCATACGATTATTGATTCAAGTGCAACTGACGCAAATCCGACAGTGTCAACCGTTTTCCTTCACGCAGAACGGAGCAGAGACGCCACGGGGGCACCGAAAACGTGCGCGAAATGTGACCATTTTCCTTTAGTTCATTGATAAACTTGTACAAGAGCTCACCAGGCTTAACCGATGAGGTCCCAACGAGTGAAGGAACCAACTCGCACTTGGTAACGGCCAGTTCCGTGCCATTAAACTGCGCAATTGCGTTGGTCGTCGTGAAGTTGCCGTCCGCATCCTTGCCAGTGTTCACCTGAATGGTCACTTCCTCACCATTGGTCAACAAATCGGCCAATGAAATCGGCTCTTGATCATTCACGCGCAACGGATAGGGTTTCTTCTGAAAGACAGGACGGCTGTGATAATCCGTGGAGTAGGCGGGACGCAGGGCCACGGAAGTTTTCATCGTAGTTCCGTTATAGGTAAGGCGGCTGACTTCGGCGGTTAGAGCTGCGATCGCACTTTCAGCGACAATGAGACGGTTGTGAAGTTCGGTGAGAGTGGTCATAGTAAAAATAGAATTGGATTCTATATAGTATTCATCCTATGTTGTTTAAGCTACTACAACTAACTAGGCATTTTCAGACCTACTCTTTTTGAGAATTGGTTTCAGAAGATGAAATATTTTCCGTAGTTCGGTGCGAGGTAGAAAGGCTTCGTATTGTAATAGAAGACTTCGAATATCTTTTAGTTTCATTTCAATTCTATCCAGAAGGGCACATGGATGAATCGCGCCGTGAATATCCTGATCAAACACCTGCAACGATTCCAGAATTGCGGTAGAAGCAAATGCTTCCTCTTGCTTTCGAATAGACGTCTCTAATTCATGTATTTTTTTATAAGTAATCGTACGAAACTTGGGAGAATACGAGAAAATTGCGGGATTCTCTAGTACATGTTGATAAATATGCGTGGCGAATTCTGTCTTTTCATCTACGTTTTGAGTATTTGCGATTTGTATTAGCTTTTGCTTGATATACTTGGCGCTTTCAAGGAATTCGTGTTCGTTGTATAGGGGTGGTGGTTGGTTAAAGTAATGCGCGTCCTCTTCTTTTACCCAACTTTCATCTTCCGTCCAATCATGTTGTATGTCGTGTGTGTTAGGATTATTACAAACAGGAACAGGAACAGGAACAGAAACAGGAACAGGAACAGGAACAGGAACAGGAACAGGAACAGGAACAGAAACATAAACAGGAACAGGAACAGAAACAGTAGGTGATAATTGTTCATGAATGCGAGCTTTGGCAACAATTGCACATTTGCGCGGGTGTCGTTGAAAATAATAATAGAGCATGTTTATCTCTTACTATCTAACCCATGTAGATCAATTTTATATGTTCCTAAACTATACACCGCCAAGAATACTGATAAAAAATAGCACTACCTGATATTTTTTATCTAATCGCGATCCACTTTAGCTAGTTCAACAGTAATATTTTTCCCATACAGAGATTTGCCATTCATAATGAGTGCAGCATATGATGCAGATGGATCCGCATATTTAATCAGTGCAAACCCTTTCACTGTGCCAAAGTGGGGACTGGAACGATCCATGTTTTTCGGAATATACACATCATGAATGATGCCGTGAACTTCAAAGATGCCGCGCAGTTCTTCTAGAGAAAGGCTGCGCGACAAATTGCGCACAATAATAGTTTTAATGGTATTGGTGCACACAGGTTCATTAAACAAAAGGGGGAAGAATTTTTTCAACGTAACATTGCCGAGAGCTTGTTTGATAGCATCTTGCACAACAGGACGAATAGGGTGAGTATGTTCAATTGTTTCCGCATCACCCCACATCATTTCACTATGATACAAGGCGGCAAAGACGGGGTCTTGAAGACAGTGTGCGATCAGAGATTCATAGGCAGTATTCATGGAAGAATTGGACAGAGTAAATGACGGTTGGTGCCTTTTTCCACACGCAAAAAAACATTCAATTTTTATTTTTGAATTTTATGTTGCATGGTATAGTTGGTCTTAGTTATTATTTATAAATTCGAATCTGATGTGTAATGGTATTCCAGCAATCTCCATCGAGAATGTCCTCTGCTGTAAAATCATATGCTTTTGAGGAATCAAGACGAATATCCACTTGCATAGTATCATCTACACCTAGACCATTAAGCAGTTGTCGCACAGTTACATCATAGCTTTTTGTGCCAGGCATCGCAAAGTTGTACAGCTGATTGTTATATTCAAGAAGGATGGCTCGTAGGATTTGATGCCAGTGCACACGAATCGTTTTATCATTAAAGATAATATCGGAGAGATGAATCAGGTAGTACTCGGAATCCATGGTTAACACCTATTTTAGTAGGAGAAGGAGGTTTCAATTTTTTATTGGCGTAATCGAAAAAAAGAAACGAATTAACCATAGGTGGATAGTATGTTATGAACATTAGTAGGCAGACCCTTATTAAGTGATTGTGTAACAATAGAATATAACCGATTGATGTCAACTTCTTCAGGTTTATCCATATATTCGCGATACGTATCATGCATAAAAATGATGTGCTCTTTGGTTTTTTTATCAGATTTATTTTTTAGTAAAGAAAACATGCAAACAACAAAGAAAGAGATACAATAATGTTTAATATCAGCAGAGGTGCGTCTCATTTTAATATATTGTATGGCTTGATGCATAGTTTCCCATTTTCGCATAGAAGGCTGTTTCATAAAATAATCGATAATGTTCTCCATCTCAGCTTTTTGTCCCCTAATAATCCTATGTTTGTCATGTACCAATGCATCGATAATAGCTATACAATGATCGGCAGCTGGATTAGCTCCATGCTCTTCAACGAGAAAACGTATAATGCGTATATCATTTGTATTACGAATCGCATATAATAATGCCATATTTACGGTATCATATGGCCTCATAATGTATGTTTTAGTGTTTGACTCAAATGTTTGAAATTGTACATTTCTAAATAGTGGATGGGTTAGAAGTGTATCCAAAATGGCAATAGACATGGGCTTATGATGATCGCCAGCATTCGTATTTCTTATAGCATATACAAGAGCATTTTCAACAGCAACTACTGTAAGTTTATTTTTAGGGTAATATTCATCGCCTTTTGGACGATGAGCGATTTTATTTAAAATGGCTTTGATATGACTGCGTACTTTTAATGTAGTGTATCCTTCTGTTTCAGTAATTGCTTGATATAAATGCTTTTCTGCCGTTTTCTGAGGTGGTCCGTGACGTACATTATCATAATTATTAGAATCAAAATTTTCCCAATTTGTGGCAGTATTTGGAATATTGGATGAATGAATACTCTTACTGCGACTGCGACTGCGACTGCGACTGCGACTGCGACTGCGACTATGACTGCGACTATGATTGCGAACACGACTACGAGAAGCCCGTTGTTTTTTTAGACTTTTCCGCTTTTCTCTACGAAGACGGCGCTGTTGATATCGTTCAGGATTATGTAGTATTTTTGGGACATGTGTCAATTCCCACGAATTAGTAGAAGAATCACTCATCTCTACTTTTGTCCAATAAAAATAAATAGATTAACGAAGAGATGAATCATGTAACACTCAACATCCACGACCGTAGTATACTTATTTTAGTAGGCGGCTTGCCCTTTTTATTGGCGTAATTGCATGTAAGGGAAATCCAAACAAGGCGCCATATGCTTTTATGCAACGCATATCCTCATTATCTTCCTGTAAATCTCTATTTAGACGCATGACCACAGTAGTTAGTGGTTCCAAAATAGTAGTGGTTTGATCATTTTCATCTGCATACCGAAAGTAGTTTTTCCATAGAAGACATGCACCACGTTGAATTTGCTCATACTGCTTTACGTCAGGTTTCACAGCTTTCTTATTTTTTGTAAGCGTTTGTTTAATAATCGGCACGAAAATGCGCTGATGTGAATCCATTACACTTTCTTTTTATGAAAAACAAAATGCAAATTTTATTTAGGACTTAGTCTGTAATTCCACTCCAACACCAATTAAATACATAGGAGTCAATGAGTTCATACATATTAACATCTACATCACATAGTACAGAATCACTTACTACCACGCGTCGTTCCCAACCGTTCGCAGTATGAATCAGAATATAATTCACACAGTGAGTGGAATACATATCGTAGCCAACAAGGAATCGTTTACCAGCTGTAGATACCACCCATGATGTCACATCTTTTTCCATTTTTTTCCACGCATCTTCACTTGGAATCATTATAATCTAGTATGTTAACGTAGTATATTTCAATTTTCTACGCTAATCGTATCGGTATAACTATCATAGACACCACACCACGCTCCTGCACCCTTAAACGGGATCCATTCCCAAACATGATTGCGATAGTCGCGAATGTAGGATTTTCCATTATGATCAAGGAGCTCCATATACGTGGCATCAGGGCGTGGCGGACTCACCTTATTTTGTATGGTAACTGTAAATCTTCCGTTAATCATAGATGGATGCATTTTAAGAATATCATCCATATCGGACCAGTCATGCTCGTCCTCGTCTTTGATTTCAGCTTTGTTTCTGATCACTTCTTTTTTGGTCACTTCGTTTAAAAAAGTAATACTTGCAATTTTGTTACGCCGTGAGGTGCAATGAATATGCTGTAAAATCATAAATACAGTTGTTTCACTCGTTAACAGAATACGATTTTCACTATGCTCCGTATTGTCCATATTCTCCATAATAACATAGTTATAATCACTACGTACTGTAATTTCTGTAGTTCTGCCATGTTCATCCATTCGACCGACTGTAAAAGAGAAGGCCATCTTTCTAAGAAGGCTGTTAAAAATAGTTAATAAATAACACAGTATATTAACTTTTTACACCTTTGATTATTTAAACCTCTTATGTATTATTTCTTGCATATAATATTGGCTGTAATTCTTTTTTTAAATATAATGGGTGTTTTGGAATACCTTTTTTAGAGACACCAATACAATAAGGAGTATGAACTAACTCACATAACCATTTTGGTTCTTTTTCATTATTGCCCCACGCATATATTACTTTTTCTACAAGTCCAATTAAGGTTTTAATATGAAATATATTATCCTGGCCTATTGGATCTTCTATGTGTTTTAATCCCTTTGGATCTGTACTGCGAAATGCATATAAATTAACAACATGTACCCCACCATAACCCCATGATTTAGTAAAATTAATAACTCTCCGTATTGTTGGATCATCCTTTTCAGAGTCTGCAGTAGAAGGATTTAACATAACAAACATAATAGTTGGTTTGTTCTCATCCCAACTGCGAAGAAGTTTGTATCTATATTGATTATCTGGAGAAATACACGCACTTTTGATCATACTTTGAGTGATCATAATATTATAAGTTAACTATTTCAATTTTTTATAGTGTAAAATAACTATAAATATGTGTTTTACACCTTTGGACATTGAAAATGCCCAAAGGCGGAACGCATTGCGCCTGATAAAACGCCGACAAGTCGGCGTTTTAATTGGCAAAAGGTGTAAATGTCCAAAAGTGTATAAGTAACATTTTGGGCACTTTTTAAAAGTACATAGTAGGCATGAGCGTGGCCATTGCACACGATCTACGGGATATTACCAAAGAGGATGCCATACAGTCCTATCAGGATTTAAAAACTACACCGAGTAAAGAGCCTACCTTTAGCCGAATTGGCCTAAACGCGCTTGATTATTTCTTTTTGCATCATCGCATCAAAGCAAAAACCAGAAAGCATATTTCCTTTTACGATGCTGTAAAAGACAAAGAGATAACGGAGCATCTAAATAAATTGGTGAAACAATACAAGAAAAAAGACGTGAAGGACTACGATGAGGTAGGATTGTTAAAAGCACAGTATCAGGTCTTTCAATTGTACTATGGCACCATTAACCAATTTCGCCCGATGATTGCAAAATGGGTCTATACGCTCTTAAAACCCAAAGTGGGTATTCTTGATTTTAGTGCAGGATGGGGCGGCCGCGCCTTGGCTGCCATGAGTATGGGAATTCCGTATAGGGGCGTAGATGCCAACAAGAAGATGGAACCAGCCTATCGCGCCATGATCAAACTGTATGAGCCGACAGCGGATATTATGATGACCTTTCAGCCGTCAGAGCAAGTGGACTTTTCCAAGTTTAATTACGATCTCATTTTTACGAGTCCGCCTTACTTTATGATCGAAGAATACGAGAAAATGCCAGCATATGCCTCTAAGCAAAACTTCTTAAACACCTTTTTTGTACCTGTCATTGACAAGGCGTGGGCCAGTTTAATGCCTGGTGGTAACATGGCATTGAATATGCCTGCTGAGATGTACGATGCCATTAAAGAGTTTTTACCGAAGATCAAACGAGAGTTGGTACTACCTTTGTCCAATCGTCATCCTGGTAATGCGGTGAAGAAGGATACGTTAGGTAAGGGAGACAAGGAGAGACATGAGCTGATTTATGTGTGGCACAAAAGGGCGCTGTAAGATCCTTGTCTAAAAATATAGGGTGAATAATGAAAAACAATATTTATTTTGTTTTTCATTATTTCTATTTTTTATAATTTGTATTTTAAATTTACCATCCGCTACTCAATTCCCTTACAAGTTTCTCACCTTGTTCATCGTATTCCTTGCGAAGGCGATGATACGTAGCCAATACGCGAGGATAGGCACAATGTTCCTTTCGTGTGAAGGGGACACCCTCGGCATTGCAGGCTTCTTTCCAGAAGTAGTTCATTTGCCACTTGGCAGGATCCTTGACAACAGGTACTGTCCATGACATAGGTGTAGTTGTCACAGGTGTAGTCGCGACGGTGTTCACAAAGTATGGCGTGTTTTGTAGCTGTTCCAGCATTTCTTTTGCCTGTTGTGCAACAGGGTCCACGCGTCGCGGTCTTGGCGTCCATGAAAGGTTCGCACCCTCATAACCGTTTACTAGCGTGTTAGATGCTGTTTGTGGAGTAGATTGTTCTTTGCACAGACATTTTGCAGGAGGATCCATGCAAGTAGGGCAATGTCCATGCTGAACCAGAAGGTCACATACACAGCCATACGAGGACGTGCATTTTTTACAGAATTCGTGAACAGTATCATTGGTGGGGGAAGTAAAGTAGCTGTAAGAGTACATGGTGGAGTGTTACCCCTTTAACAGCGAGGCATGTTTTCAATTTTATAACGTGTTACAGCGTGCACATCTGATCTGTTAGTACATCCATCGCACTCGGCCCATCTACTGCAATGGTTTCTCCAATTGTAAAATGAGCGATGGGATGTAGGCCTATAGGCCGTGACAGAAGTTCTTGTAGTCCTTCTTGTGTATGCCATTCACAATAGACGTCACAATCATCGGCGTTAACAGCAAATTCAAGGGGCATGGTTTCACTGTCCCATCCCATTAGTTTAAGAGCATAGCCAACCGTATTTTCTTCCAGTTCTGCTTCGTATTCGTAGCCATCGCACATATACACAGATACAAGATGACGATAACCAGGAAGTTGAGTGGGATGATAGAAGTGAACACAGTCATCTTCAGGAAATTCAACGATAAATGCGAGCGCCATTGTTAAGTTATCTTTCTCTTTACGATTAACAGTATTTCAATTTTTTTGCACATTTTGTAAAAGCATAAAAAAATCCAGGAAAATCAGTGTGTTGTTTTTTCTGGATTTGATTTTTATTTTTAGTAGGTAAAGGTATGTTAGACCCAGTCGCAAATCTGAACGACATGGGACGGATCCGAGCATATTCGTGCAAGTTCTTGAGCAGCTCGTTCCATGTTTTCTTGCTCTAAGCGGAGCGCGTCATCGCCCTTAGCGATTCGTTGTAAGCGTTTCTGTGTCGCATGGTACACCGCCTCATTGAATGCAGCACGGCGGAGGTCTTCAGGTGTCAAGACAACATCGTCCCATGTATACGCAGTCGTGCGGTTATCATAGAAGGATTCTTCGCCAGTGGGCCACTCGGGTGTTTCTGTCATGGTAGTTTTCTGCGGAGCAACAGGCGGCGGGGTGACGTGATATGCAGGTTGCCGTTTCAACACAGGATCGTTGGAAGGGAGTTGAATGCTGAGTACAAAGGAATTCATAGTGAACAGGGAAGTAATCTGTTTCTTGGTGTAGCTTCGGCTTTTTATTAGGCCCGTCACGGTTTCAATTTTTTATAAAAAAGACCCGAAGGCCTCTTTTATTTTTAAAGTATGTATGTATCTAAATTATTCATAGTCACGGATGGTGATGCCCACAGGGAAACGCGGTACTTTCTGTTCCGAGGAGGTAAGTTCTTGGTAGCGAACGGTCAGCATCTTGCCAATGTAGCTTGCTCCTTTCAGGAAGAGCTCCTGACGATCTTCACGTGTACCACGAGGGCGACAGGCGAACGTACCACCCTCAGGTGTGATGCATGCCCAAATCACACAGCCCTCTTCCAGACCTTGGCCCTGTTCAAAGCCAACGATTTTGTATTCTCCGTCGAAGAACTCCTTGTACTTCAGTAAATCTACAGAGCGAGAGTTCTTGTACAGCCCCGCTTTTGTGCGAAGCATGATACCCTCGTAGCCTGCTGCCACATGCATCGCGTGTTGTTCTTTCATTTCCTCCTCTGAATTGCAGTTCATCGTAGGAACCAAGACCAGATACTTAAAACGGCGAGATGCAACTAGACTCTGCAAAAGCCGTTGGCGCTGTTCACAGGTGTCTCCGTTAATCACATCGTAAACGAAGTACTGGATTTGCAGTTGTTTTTCTTGATCGCCCTTCTTTAGCGTTTCTCGCTTGACCAGGCCGACGATTTCTTGAAAGTTCAGTGTGGTGGAATACAGTTCACCGTCTAGAACAAGTCCCGCAGGCAATTGATCTAGCTCCGTACGAATGTGTTCCAAGTGAGGGTAGGTTTTGCGGTTGCGCGAGAAGAGACCTTGCTGTACCATGCCGACACAGCGAGTCCCGTCTAATTTGGGTTGCGTGAAACAAGGGAACACATTGCCCTTGCCACGTTTTGTGTACTCATGAGCCAGCATGGGCAAGGGCGCGGATTCGTCAATGCCTTTGCCTCGTCCAGACGAATCTGCCAAGTCCATGTCCTCCATGGCATCTGCCGCATTGCTAACGGTAACAGTAGCCTCAGCATATCCACTTTCCTTTTTTTTGGTCCAGGCAGCACGTGCTTCGCTCACGGCCTGTTGCACGGCAGTCGTTGCGTTTTTCTTGCCAATATTTTTGCCATCGGTAATACGTTTTTCAGTAACTTGCATTTTTCCGTCCAAGTAGCCATGCGTGGTTTCGATTACACCTACGCCATCTTGGTCCGATACACGAATGGACCAGACTTTCGTCTTACCCGTGGTAGCTTCGCCGCGCAGTTCAGGAAAGGTAGACATCACGATGTACGTTGTAGAAGAGAGCGGTTTCTACAGTTGGAGCTCTACCTTAGCTCTGGTAAAACCGCCATTCAATTTTTTTAGAGGAGCAAGAAAAATAAAAAACCCAGTGGGCATTTTTATTTTTTCTTTCGTTACGTGTTTTATTTTTGGTTTGTGTGGATGGGTAGTGTGATTACTCGTCGTCAAAGTCAGGCTCAGGAGCAGAGGTATCGATGTGGTTCGTAGCAGGCACGTAGATGCCGCACCAGTCACCCTGTTGACCATCTTCACGAGGCCGAAACACCTCGTTGTCGTAGTTGCGGTAGTATACCTGACCCTGGTAGGCCCAGGGATGGAGCATGCCATCATTGGGGCAGGTCCATTGGTCCTGACGCTTCAGGTCCAGACGCTGCAGCGCCGCCTTGGCCGCTGCAATCTTCGCACGGTGTTGCGGGTAAGTGGCCATAAGTTTCTCTCGTTTGTCGCCTAATTCCTTGGCACGAGTAGTGACAGCGTTGACAAAGGTACGTAAATCAGTACTGGGCGGATACTGGGACGCATACAGGGTGGCATAGGTAGCCAGTTCGGCGACCCTGAATGTTTCAAGCGCATCACGATTCGTTTCATCAATGGTTTGGTTGAAGTCGCGATTCACTTGCTTCAAGTGAGCACGAGCCAGGGCCAGCTCCTTTTTCTTAGCGACGCGTTGGGCCATCGCTTGTTTGACAGCATCGCGTTTGGCTTTGGCTTCGGCTTTGGTATCGGCCTTCTCCGCCTTGATCATAGCGATAAACTTGGGATCATTGACTTTGGCCCAATAGTCATGAATCGCGCTGAGGGTGATGAAGTTTTCGATGGGCTCCCAGGTGGCCTCGTCGATGGAGTAGTTCTTCCAGGCAACATGGTAGAGGGTTTCGCCCTTGACGACCTTGTGCGCGAGAATGTGGTGAACGGTGTAGATATCGGACATGGAGTACTTGGATAAGAAGAGGGCAGTCGGTTCTCTTCTTTTAAACTGCACCTAAAAACGGAGGAAAAGTAAGTTTCAATTTTTTTTGTTGGGTCCCAGAATCCTGGGGATGAGCGTTGGCGCAAGTAAAAAAGCGTGTTGCTTTTTTTTATTTTTTATGGGGTATTTATTGTGTAATGGGACGATCAGCAGCGTCAAGGTCAAGGGTAATGCGGATGACGCGTCGCAACCTGTTGCGAATGTGTGGACCCCAGCGGCGTACATGATCGCTCTCGTTGAGGGTAATCTGCATAATGTGATCTTGGGTATACTGTGGATCGACAGGCGCGTCTGGAAGTCTTTCGCCAGCGCGAGGTGTATGCCACACATACGCCATCCGTGAATTTTCCCAGTTCTCCTGGATAGCCATGAAATCCATAGCGGCACCGATGGTATTTTCAGTTAATGTAGCATGAGTCAGATGACCATTGGAATCCATGTAGGTGTATTCAAAGCGACCTTCCATTTCAATAGGCTGTTGCGCAGCCATATCTCCAAACCGATACACAGTCGTGCGACCATCTGCATTGTACACCACTTCCAAGAAGTAGTCGAGCTGATCAAAATTAGCCATGGTAAGAAGAGGGCAGTCGGTTCTCTTCGGGTTGAACTGCACCTTTTCTTGCGACAACCAGGAGAATTCAATTTTTTTGTATGTGAAAAGATTAAAAAAGGGGGCGTGTGCCCTTTTTTAGATTTGTGTGTAGTTGTGTTATTTTGGTACTACGCGTAATTGCGAAGGGTGCGGGTAGTTGTAATCGGTTGTTTTGCTATTGAGCGACACGGTGTGGAATTTGACACCAGCGAGCGTGAGAGTAGCAATGTAGGAGTCAATGGATGGATAGGTCTTCATAGGGCGATCGCCATTGGAGTCCTGCACGAGGAGAACGGATTTATCATGAAGAACAACGAGCGTGTCGTGTTTGGTGCCGATCACGACGCGAATAACGTCATTTTTCTGGAGATCATTGGTGTCGGCGTGAACCATGTTGGGAAGGCTGCGCTGACGCGCTAGGCGTTCCTGATGTTTTTTCACGAACATAGCGGTGATTTCGCTGACTTCAGCGGGGGTGTAGTAGATCGTACGCGATTGTGCAGGCTGCGTGAATTGCATGGTAAAGTGGTAGAAGAGTGGCAGCGATTTCTCTTCTGGTTGTACTGCACCCTTCACCAAGGCAGGTGGAGACGTTCAATTTTTTTTGAGTAATCGCGGGTAGCAAGAAAAAAGCGTGGTGTGCTTTTTTTTTAATTTTTATATTTGATGTTTAGTGTAAGGGGGAAATAGCGTATAGGATGGATTTCATGGCAGTAGCGTGTTGCCAGCGTGACTCGCCGTGATCAGGGAATTCGTAGCAGGTCTCCAAGGACTCGCATTCACACGGGCAGTTTTTGCACCAGAAGTACTCCTTGGCGCCAGTAGACTCAGCGCGTTCGCGCATGGCATAGCAGGGGCGGCAGCGGTCGGAGACACGTTCGCAGAGACCCTCGTCGCACCCTGTCCACTGGGTTTCCCCATAGGCGAGAGTAGCCCAGCGAGGCTCCCACCACGGCTGATTGCCGTGTTTTTTGGCGTGCTCCTTGGCGTACCAGTCGTCAGGATATTTGGTCAGCTCGGCAAAACAGGGGAGCATGGCGTCGTAGTGAGCAATCCAGTGGTCACGGGTGTTGTCATCAACGGGGTCTGCCGTGACCTGGTTGAGTGGAGCGACCACTGCATAGTCGGCGGGGTGATCCACTACATGCATCCGCTGGATGCGTTTGCGCACAGCAATCTTCAATTGGCGATGGACATCGTCCAGGCACATGCTGTGGTAGTGTTCAGCAACGGCATTGGATGCGTCTGTGATAGGGGAGGTGCGTTGCATGATCTGGTTGAAAGTGAGTGGAGCGACCAATGCATCATCCACTTCATAGTTGGCGGGGTTAAAGGCTCCAAACCAAGATTCATAGCTGCCGATGAAACTGTCGTCATCGTCGGTGATGTTGGTATATTCGTAGACAAATCCATCAAACTCTCCATACATCTTGGTGAAGTCATCTTGTTCATAGATCAGACCGTGCTGTTCACATTGGGCACGGATGCCGCGTTGCCACGCCTCGCGGCAGGAATCGTCAAAATCAGAGGAGTTCGGCATTTTTAGCGTAAAATGTAAGCGGGTACTTGTAAGTAGTGGTGTAGAGTAAATTTAACGTCGGGTATGGACGGAGCAGCGATTTCTTCTATCGTGTGCTGACTTCTACTAAGGGAGTGCTGGGGTTTCAATTTTTTTTCTGGTAGCTGTGCGCAGTGCTGTGATGCACAGTATGGCCGTAGTTGATAGTAGAACTGCGCAGTGTTGTGATGCACAGTATGACCGTAGTTGATGGGGTAGTAGAGCGA
>Ga0214919_10002285_pt1 | contig 30335 bp, 28 predicted proteins | sample LL1503_MetaG_FD_177994 | JGI IMG/M metagenome (GOLD analysis project Ga0214919, IMG submission 177994) | Freshwater microbial communities from Lake Lanier, Atlanta, Georgia, United States - LL-1503 | ecosystem: Environmental > Aquatic > Freshwater > Lake | place: USA: Georgia | collected... | reverse complement strand
TTTGTTTGGTGCCTGAGGTTCTCGAAGGCACCATTATTTGTTTGGTGCCTGAGGTTCTCGAAGGCACCATTATTTGTTTGGTGCCTGAGGTTCTCGAAGGCACCGTAATTGTATTTCAATCTTCATTTTTTTAAATCTCGATAAGCTATAGCTAATTCAGGTAGTTTTTCACTTTGCGAATTAATTAAAGCTTCTTTTTTTTTCCTACTCCAACCTTGCACTTGTTTTTCTCTATAAAAAGCCTCGTCAATTCGTTGAAATTCCTCATAGTAAACTAATTTAACAGGCAATCTTTTTTTAGTGTGATTTGCTCCTTCTCCATTTTGATGTAGCAAAAGTCTTAAATCTAAATTATTTGTGCTACCAGTGTAAAAGCTGCCATCCGAACATTCTAATATATACATCCATCCTCTCACAATAATTGCAAAATTGAGTTTAAAATATTTTGTACTGAGTGTTTCTCCATTAATTTCGTTTTTCATTCTTCCAAAAATAACCAATTATTTTATAAATTCCTTTGCCACTTTCATCACCATCAGAAATCGCTATATCCTAACTAAAGCGTGATAATTAATCACCTTTGAATATTACTTTGTACCCCAAGTGTTATAGTCAGAATTCTGCGTTGGACGATTTTCTTCTGGCAATGTAAGCGGTTCGCAAAGTAGGAGGGAGTCATGACAATCTTTTGGTAGTGCTTGGTAAAGTGCCGTGCCTTCCGTTTTCCATGCAATCATTTCATCACTAACGGTTTTAAGAATTCGTGCAGGATTACCAACCACTAAACTTCTTCTAGGAATTTCCATTTTTGAAGGAACAAAAGATAGAGCGCCAATTATCGATTCTTCGCCGATAATGGCATCGTCCATTAATACTGCATTCATACCAATTAAACAGTTTTTGCCGAGTGTGGCGCCGTGAATAATGGCACCGTGTCCAACATGAGCTCCTTTATCCAAGGAAACGGTTGTCCCGGGAAACATATGTATCGTGCAATTTTCTTGAATGTTACAACCATCTCCCACTAAAATGAGCCCCCAATCGCCACGCAATACTGCGCCTGGACCGATATAAACATTTTTTCCGATGATGACATTTCCGATTACCGTAGCTTGAGGGTGTACGAAACTACTGGGATCTACCACAGGTATAAAGGCTTGAAATGAATAAATCGCCATAGATTGTTTTTTTAAGTATAAATAAATTTATTGCTAATTTTATGACAAAGATACAAACCATGAAAATAAACAGTTCAAAAAATAATTCTAAGCTCAGAAAAGGGCTTGTTTTTGCATCAATCCTACTTTCTTTTTCTTATTTCTCTCAGCAAACAATAAATGGAACCATTGTGCATGATGGAATCGTTCGTTCCTATAAATTATATGTCCCTTCAATTTATAATGGAAATATGGCTGTTCCATTATTGTTTAATTTTCATGGGTATACCAGTAATGCAAATGAACAAATGATTTATGGGAATTTTAGAAATATCGCTGATACGGCTAATTTTCTTGTGGTTCATCCTCAAGGGACATTAGACAATACCAATACTACTCATTTTAATGTAGGGTGGGGTACCAGTACGGTTGATGACGTAGCATTCACAGAAGCATTATTAGATTCTTTATCAGCGTCTTATTTGATTGACCAAAACAGGATTTATGCTGTTGGAATGTCAAATGGAGGATTTATGAGTTTTCGACTTGCCTGTGAGTTGAGTAATAAAATAGCGGCTGTTGGTTCTGTTACAGGTTCCATGACGCCTTCCACATTGGGGAATTGTAATGCTTCGCATCCTATGCCAATTATTCAAATCCACGGAACAACTGATCCAACTGTTCCTTATAATGGCTCAGCAGGGTGGACTGCATCCATTACAAATGTGTTAAATCATTGGGCCACATTTAATAATTGTTCTGCTGTACCAACGGTTGTTAATGTGCCTAATACGAATGCATTAGATGGTAGTACCGTTGAGAAATATACCTACGAAAATGGCGATAACTGTAGCGAAGTAGTTCATTTTAAAGTTACCAATGGACAACATACTTGGCCAGGGAGTATTATTAATTTGGCAGGGACCAACTATGATATCAATGCTTCAGTAGAGATTTGGAACTTTCTTTCTAAATATGATATTTTTGGACTAATCTCATGCAATCCAGCAACTGTTGAAGAACAATTTGTAATGGAAGATTTTCAAGTGTTTCCAAATCCATGCAGCGAATCCATACATGTCGATTTAAAAATCGCTGAATCATCTATTTATGAAATCTATTCTTTATATGGTCAACTTTTGAAATCAGGATCTATTTCAATAAATAGCAACGAAATAGATCTTTCTAATTTTGATCCGCAAGGATACCTTCTTAAAATAGGAGGTCGATACCAACGCTTTATAAAGTTGTAATAGAATCCTTAAGATAGGGAAGCCTTAGCATTGCTCAGAATATCTATTTAACATAATATTAATTATAGTACAAAAGGATAATAGTGGTTTCCGTGAGCCATTCTATTAATTGTTCTTAAATTTGCATATGCCTACATTGATCTGTGATAGTCAAACATTAAAGGAATTAGGATTCCCTACGATCATATCGTACTTAGAAAAACATGCGCTTGGGCCAAGTGCCAAACAACGAATTCTAGAACTTCGTCCAACGAATAATATTAACGAACTTGTACAAAACTTAAAAGCTGTTCAGGAAATTGTTTCTCTGAAGCGTCTTAATGTGATTTTTCCAGCTTTAGATTTTGAGGAACTAACACAGGAAATCCAATTGCTAGGGATTACTGATGCGGTATTACCCGCTGAAAGTTTTTTTAGAATTGTGAATACATCAGTATTAATTAATGAAATCCTCCATTTTTTTGATCTAAATCCAGGTAAATATCCGCTAATTAAAGCGATTTTTAAAGACTGTGAATTAACTAAGGAACTGATTAACAGTATCAATAAGGTACTTGATCGCCGCGGAATTGTCAAAGATGATGCGTCAAATGAATTAGCCATTATTCGGCAAAAAATGAAGTCCTTAAAAGCGCAAATCAATCGAAATTTTGAGCGAGAACTTAGAAAATGGCGCAAAGAAAATATCCTGGGAGAAACCTTTGAAACGTTTATCAATGAACGCCGGGTGCTCACCGTTCAATCTACTTATAAAAGAAAAGTTGCTGGAAGTTTTTTAGGATCTAGTAAAACGGGAAGCTTAAGCTATGTGGAGCCGCTCGCGAATGTCGCGCTAAATCAAGAACTTGATTGGCTTATTGACGATGAAATTAAAGAAATTCGCAAAATTTTACAGCAACTTACCAGGGAAATTAGTTATCATTTACCCCTAATAATTGCTTATCATACAGCGCTATGCACCTATGATTTTACAAATGCAAAAGCAAAGTTAGCCATTGAGATGAATGCGTGTCTGCCTTCTATTGAAAAAACTCCTCAACTTAAATGGAACAGTGCCTTCCACCCTATTCTTCGGCAAAATAATCAGCTCCTTAATAAAAAGACGCTGCCCCAAGACATTGTATTAGATAAAAACGCAAGAATCTTGGTTATTTCTGGTCCAAATGCTGGTGGAAAAAGTATTACCCTTAAAACTGTTGGTCTACTGCAGGTTATGCTGCAATCGGGTTTATTGATTCCTGTAGATTCAAGTAGTAAGGCAAGCATTTTTAATGAAATTTTATCTGATATTGGTGACAATCAATCTATTGATAATGAATTAAGTACGTATTCTTATCGCTTAAAAAGAATTAACTATTTTTTACAAATTGCCAGCAAAGAAAGTTTGTTCCTTTTAGATGAATTTGGAACGGGTTCTGATCCTGATTTAGGTGGTGCTATTGCGGAAGTTTTTTTTGAATCGCTCTACGAAAAGGAATGCTTTAGCGTAATCACTACGCATTATACGAATATAAAAATTAAAGCTGGTCAGCTTGAAAAAACGATGAACGGTTGTATGTTGTTTGATGTATCGTCCTTAAAACCACTTTTTCAACTATCAATCGGACAACCGGGCAGTTCTTTTACCTTTGAAATAGCAAAGATTGTCGGGATAAGTGAAAAGCTTATTAAAAAAGCCAAAGATTCCTTAGGTGATAATAAAATACGCTTCGATAAGTTGCTAAGTAGCTTGCAGAGAGATAAGAACGAAATTGAAAGACTCATTAGCACTAATCTCCTAACGGAGAAAAAAGCTAAAGAAACAATTACGTATTATGAATCAATGAATGAAAAATTAAATCAGCGGCTACAAAGCTCAAATAGTTCAATGGAAGGTCAAAGCAGGCAAATTAATCTTGGCAAGAAAGTACAGGTGTTTATCGAACGATATAACCTTAAATCAAAGAAAAAAGGGGTTAATGATGAATTGATAGAGGAAATTAAGCGGATGATCATTATCGAAAAGTCGAAACAAAACTTAAAGAGAAGTACGCAGGTACAAACGACAAATAAAGATAAGCCATTGAGCGCCAAACAACAATTCGCGCTTAAAGAATTGGATAAAATTAAGGTTGGTTCTAAAGTATCTATCGTTTCAACTAATCAAATTGGGATAGTAGATCGAATCAAAGGCGATGAAGTCCACTTAGAAATAGGCAATATTCGATTGAAAGTACAAAGATCAAAATTGTTGCTTCTTGATTAATTCCAATTAATTTTAACCAAAAAAGCGCGTGAAATGGAATTAAAAGAAACAGTTTGCTACCTTAATAGTAACGATGGAACTGGTTTGTTGGCATTTGGTGAAAAAGATAGACTTTGTGTTGATAGTATTCCTGCCTTAGATAAATTACAAGTCTTTATTGATAAGTACAAGGGTCAATACCTTTTTGGGTACTTAAGTTATGATTTGAAGAATGAAATTGAAAACCTAACTTCTTCTAATGCTGACCATTTGCATTTTCCCACCTTGTTTTTTTGGGTTCCCAACCATGTGATTGGATTAGAGAATGAAAACTTTACATTCCTTCAAGGTGAAAAAACGGAGGAGAGCTTTAACTTTATTAATTACTTTTTAGAAGAAGAAACGGATCAAAATTTCCATCAATTTAATCATGAATTTATTCCTAGAACGTCCAAAGCAAAATACTTAGAAACGCTTAATGAGATTAAAACATCGATTCAGCGTGGGGATATTTATGAGACGAATTATTGCCAGGAATTCTATTGTGAAGATGTAAAGATTGATTACCCGTTGGATGTTTATTTTAAACTAAATGAACTAACAAAATCACCTTTCTCTAGTTTTTTGCATTTTGATATGTACTCTTTGTTTTGCGGTAGCCCTGAACGTTACATTGAAAAGAAAGGAAATCTATTAACTACCCAACCTATTAAAGGAACGGCACCAAGGAATTCGGATCTTATTATTGATCAACAATTAAAAGATGCCTTGCAAAACAATGAAAAAGAAAGGGCGGAAAACATCATGATTGTTGATTTGGTGCGAAATGATTTCTCTAAAATTGCTGAGGCGAAAAGCGTTAAGGTCGATGAGTTATGTGGAATTTATTCTTTTCGAAATGTGCATCAAATGATTTCCACTGTTTCTTGTATCCCAACAAAAAACACCCGATTTATTGATATTATTCGCGCTACATTTCCTATGGGATCGATGACGGGTGCCCCCAAAATAAAAGCGATGGAAATCATCGAAGAAGCGGAAGATTTTAAACGTGGCCTATATTCTGGGAGTATTGGCTATATTTCTCCCAATGGAGATTTCGATTTTAATGTTGTCATCCGAAGTTTATTATACAACCAAGAGAAAAAGTACTTATCGTGTTCGGTCGGCGGTGCCATTACCAACCAATCAATTCCTGAAGATGAGTATCAAGAGTGCCTTACTAAAGTAAAACATATTTTAGACGGCTTGCATGAATAATATAGAAAAAGTAGTACATACTGCTACGGCGCAATTCCCCGGTCATCGCTACTTATTAGCGGTAAGTGGTGGCATTGATTCCATGGTTTTGTTGGCTGTTTTTCATAAATTAAATTTACCCTTTGAAGTTGCTCATGTCAATTATCAATTACGTGGAGATGAAAGTGAACAAGATCAAGTCTTGGTTCATAAGTATTGCAGCGAAAGAGGCATTGCATTTCACCTAATTAGAGCTGATTTAAAGCAAAAACTCGATGAGAATGGTGGGAATTTACAACAAGAAGCACGGAAAATAAGGTATGATTTCTTTCGAAGTATACTAGAAAACAAATCCTTAAATTGCATCGTAACCGCGCATCATCAAGATGATCAAATCGAAACGTTTTGGCTAATGCTAAGTCGAAGTGCTGGTATAACTGGCTTGTCGGGAATGGAATCCTTTTCCAAAACAATTTTTCGCCCCCTTCTCCCCTGCTCCAAAATAGAAATTTTAGAATGGGCCCAATCTAATAAGGTAGAATGGCGAGAAGATCGTAGTAATTCTTCCAATAATTACCAGCGAAATGTTTGGAGAAACAAGCTGCTCCCCTATTTACAAACGGAAATTCCTACGCTGAACGATTCTGTTCACTTGTTAATGAACTATTTTAAGGAAGAAAATAATGAGCAAAAGAAAAAGGTTCAAAAATACATTGATGACATTTCAACAACGTCTTTCATTACATTACGTGATTACGATCAATTAACTATTCATCAATTAGTTATATTATTCAATTATTTTAAAATACCGCTGCAATTAATTCCAGAATTGACTAAAATTCGTTTTGCTCAAAAGGGAAAAGCTCTTGTAATTCATGCTTCAGAATGCTCTTTTATACAGCTTATCAAGGAAGAGAATGGTTTTTACTTTAAGTCTGTAGAAAGTAGGTCTTTGGAACCCAAACTTGCCATTAGCAAGGTCGTTTCTATTCCTAAAGTATTCTCAAAGCATGAGTTATTTTTAGATCTTGAAAAAATTAGTGGTGAACTCAAGTTACGACGTTGGGAAAAAGGAGATAAAATTGATCTTATTGGAACACCAGGAAGTAAATTGGTAAGTGACATTCTTACCGATGCCAAAGTACCTAATAATGAACGAGGTAATCAATTTGTCTTGATTGATGACGAACGTGTAATTGCCTGTTGGGGTTTTGCTATTGGAAGGAGTTGCATTGCTACCTCCACCTCTACTTCTATAATTTCAGTTCGAAAAGACCATTAAATTTTATACTTCACTGTTAAAAGTAGATTACTTTTTATTGTGATAATTGTTAAATTTGGCTACTTTAGCACCGATTTTAAACTCTTATAAAAATGACACGATTAAAAACTTATCTGATTGCCCTAACATTCTTTATTGGATTTTTCGTTCATGCCGATGAAGGCATGTGGTTCCTTATGTTTATTGAACGTTTGAATCAACGTGACATGGAGAAAATGGGCTTGCAATTAACAGCAGAAGAAATTTATAGTATCAATCACTCTAGTCTAAAAGATGCTGTTGTTCAATTTAATGGTGGATGTACGGCTGAAATAATTTCAAAAGACGGATTGATTTTAACAAATCATCACTGTGGATTTGGAGCGATTGCAGAATTATCAACGCCTGCAAATGACCGACTTACCAATGGCTGGTGGGCCCCTACTCGTCAAGATGAATTAAAACCAAAGTCCCTTTTTGTACGGTTTTTCGTGCGAATGGATGATGTTTCAAAACGTATTCTTGGTAAGGTTAATAATGATATGACGGAGCAGGAAAGAGAAAAAATTATTAAAGAAGAAATAGCAGCAATAGAAAAAGAAAATAGTGAAAATGGGAAGTTTACCGTAAGTGTACGCTCCTTTTTTCAAGGAAATGAGTATTATTATTTCGTTTATCAAGATTTTAAAGATGTCCGTTTAGTAGGTACACCGCCAAACAGCATCGGGAAATTTGGTGGAGACACTGATAATTGGGAATGGCCGCGACATACTGGAGATTTCTCTATGTTCCGTGTATATGCCGATTCACTAGGAAATCCAGCAGAATTTTCAACATCAAATGTTCCTTTACACCCAAAGCATCATTTACCTGTTAACATTAAGGGTGTAGAAGAAAATGATTTTGCAATGATTTTAGGATATCCAGGAAGAACAAATCGTTGGTTGCCTGCTAGTGGAATTGATCAAAATGTTAAGTACGCTTATCCGGCATGGGTAGAAGCCTCAAAAACTGCGATGGATGCGATGAAAGCATACATGGATAAAGACACTTCGACTCGTCTTAAATACGTTTCTAAATATGCTCAAATTGCGAACTATTGGAAAAATAGACAAGGAATGATTGATGCGCTCACCAAATTCAAGACCGCTAAATTAAAAGCAGAAAATGAGGCCAAATTTAACGAATGGGCAAATACTGAAAAAAATAAAGAAAAGTACGGGAACGTTGTCGCAACAATAAACAAGTATAACAAATCTACAAATGATAAATCAAGACATGATAACTACCTTCAAATTATGTTTAGAGGATCTAATTTTGCGATAATATCACGTTCACTAGGCGCTCAAATTGATGCGTATGAGAAGGCGGACGATGCAAAAAAAGCATCATTGTTCCAAGATCTTCAAATGGCAATTAGTGAATTCTATTCGTCAATCTCGTTTCCCGTAGAGCAACATATTTTAATTCAAGGATTAAATTTATACCTTAAAAAAGCAGCTTATCCAATTGTACCATCACTTAGTTTAGCTGCCACGGCGAATGATAATGATTTGACTCAATACATCGTTTCACTATTTAAAAATAGTGTTTTTCAATCACAGGATACCTTGATGGCGTATCTGGCAAATAGAAATGGGAAGTCAATTTCGGATGATCCAATAATGAGTCTTTCAACGAATATGATTGCTCATCTAAATGCAAGAACAGAAGAATCCTTCAAGTTGCAGAATGAATACAATAAAGCATACCGTTTATTGGTAGAAGGAATGAGAGAATCTGGCCTTTCTCCTATTTCATATCCAGACGCAAATAGTACGCTTCGATTAAGCTATGGTAAAGTAAGTGCATTACCTAAGGACAAACGAAATGATGCCAAAGTAAATTACTACACGACTTTACAAGGCGCTATTAATAAATACAAGCCAAACGACGAGGAGTTTGATTTACCAAAGCGATTAATGGAATTGAATGCGGCCAAAGATTTTGGAGAATATGCTGATAAAGATGGGTACATGCCAGTAAACTTCTTAACCAACAATGACATTACCGGAGGAAACTCAGGATCTCCAGTATTAAATGGTAAAGGCGAATTAATCGGATTGGCTTTTGATGGAAATATTGAAGCGATGGCTGGCGATGTTATTTTTGACCCAAAACTTCAAAAAACTATCAATGTGGATATTCGCTACGTACTGTTTATCATTGATAAATATGCAGGTGCGAAACACATTGTAGATGAAATGACAATCATTCGTTAAATGAAAAGTCTTAAATAAACTAAAAAAAACGCTTAACGGCGTTTTTTTAGTTTAAAGCACTTCCTAGAACGTTTAAGTGAAACAAGGCCTCCCCTATTTCCTTTTGTTTCAAATTGATGTTTATAACAGCTTCTCCTATTTTGTCTAATAGTACAAAATTAATGGCGCTCCCATTATTTTTCTTATCGTTTTTCATTATTTCGATAACATCTTTGATCTCTTCATCCGTTAATTGAATCATTGGAAAATTACGTACAATAACTGCTTCTATTTCCTTGTATTCATCCTGGGTTATTTTCTTCTTTTTTAAAGAAAGATACGCTTCTGCGCAAATACCCAAGGCTACGGCATGACCGTGAGCAATGGGAGTAGAACTTAAAAAATGAGATTCCAAGGCATGACCAATCGTATGGCCAAAGTTTAATTTCATGCGTACATTTTGTTCCTTTGGATCCGCCTTAACGATGTCTAACTTTACCTTTATAGTTCTGTAAATGAGTTTCTCATCCATTAATTCCTCGTCTGATTTAACAGCAATTAGATCTTTCCATAGTTTTGCATCAGCAATAAGTCCATGCTTTAACATTTCAGCATAGCCATTGTAAAATTCTCTTTCTGGCAAAGTGTGTAAAAAAGAGACATCTATGAAGATATGAGATGGGTCATTAAAAACACCTAGTTGATTTTTAAATCCATTTAAATCAACGCCATTTTTTCCACCAATGCTAGCATCGACCATACCTAATAATGAAGTGGGAATATGAATAAAATTCATTCCTCTTTTAAAAACAGAAGCAATAAAGCCTCCCATATCAGTCACAATACCCCCCCCTAAATTGATTATTAAATCCTTTCTTGAGAAATTAAATTCCGTGAAAGTTTCCCACACTTGAAAACAAACCTCCATTACTTTATTCTCCTCGCCTTCTGGCAGCAAAATTATTTCTGCATTTGCTAAGGCAGAAAAGTTGGTCATTAAAAATTCCAAACAGTAATCATGTGTATTTTCATCAACAATAATGATAATATTAGCCTTCGAATACAACTCGATTACATTCGCAAAACTCGATAGCGTGATATCACCAATCTCGATTTGTGTAGCTAATGATTGGATAATTTTCATGTTTTTATTTTGAAATCAAAAATACAATTTAACTAGTCAGCTACCCTGAGAATCACGCTAATAATTTGATATTTATTGATTTGTTTTAAATCAAGTCATTTCAAAATTTGTATAATCTACTTATTTCCAATATATTTACTTCAAACTTAAAGTTATTAATATGAAAAAATATCTTTTAATATGCATTTTATTCCTATCTTTTTCTACCTTTTCTCAATATAAATATTTTGTTGATTATCGGAAATTGGCAGACAGTTTAGAAAAAGTTTATCAAATTCCAGCCTGTGTTATTCTGAGTGTGGCATATATCGAATCTGGAGGTGGAACAAGCAATATCGCCAAAAAATTACACAATCATTTTGGAATTCGCGGAAAAAATGATGTCGCGATTTCAGGGTACAAAAGTGGCTACCGCTATTACCCAACAATCAGAGATTCATATGTTGGATTTTGTAAATTGGTAGCATCGAAACCATATTACGCTACCATGAAAGGTTCAAAAGATCAAGAAAAGTGGCTAACATCAATCGCAGCTTGCGGTTATGCTAAAGATGCCAATCTGTGGAGCTCAACCATATACAAGGTGCTAAAGAAAAATTGCCAATAAATTCAGGGAATTTTAATTTTTTGACCTGATCGAATAATCGAATTTTTTGTCAAACGATTTAATTTTAATATTTTTTCGGTGCTCACATGATATTTTTGAGCAATTTTTGATATCGTATCGCCATTCTTAACAACATGCACCTTCCCTTTAACTGGCTTTACAACAGGCTTTACAACAGGCTTCTTAATGACAGGATTCGTGATTACTTCTACTGGAATGGGGGTGTTATTTATCACTGGAACAATCACTTTCAATATATCTGATTTTAGTTGGGTAACATCAACTTTAGCAACAGGGTAGTTCTTATTATAACTTTCTAATAAGGCAAGTGAAAACATTTTTCCTTGTAATGCATAACCTGCAGCATTAAAATGTAATTTATCATCAAGCGTTAATTTACTCTTGTACCAATTAGTTAAAGATCCCCACCCTCCCATCGCTTTGTTTAAATCAAAAATTGATACATCCTGATTCTTGGCAAGTTTTAAAAGCTGATTATTGACATTTACTTGACTAGGTGGAATTTTTCCTTGACTTCGTGTATCTGGAGCTGTAGTAATAATAATAGCCGTTGATGGGAAAAGTTTGTTTAGTTTACTGATAAAATCATTAATAGAATTAAAGTATTTTACTGTATCAATATTGCCGTATGCTTCATTTGTTCCAAATGAAAACACCAGTAAGTCAGGAGATAAGTGGTCCAGCTGTTCGACGATAAGATCAGCATTATTTATCAGATGTGTAAATTGAGCTCCAACAACTCCACAATGATGATAATTTATCCCAAGTGGCGCTGGTTTAAGCAATTCAAAACCATAAAAAGAAAAATCAGAGTTCGCTGCGTTATCAGCGATTAAAGAAAGATCAAAACCACTAATTTCCTCCTTCGATGAATAAGTTCTTATCCCCCACCCGCTTTTAAATTTCAAATCTTCTTTCTCAATAAATTTGCTATTTAAGTGAAAATCGGTTGCCGCTGACTTCATCCCGTACCAAATCTTTAAACCATTCGCTCCTTTATCCTTAAAATTTTCTGTAAACTGAAAACTTAATGAAGCATCTTTGGTTATGGTTGATAATTCATAACCAGCAAAACCAACCTTATTGCTAACATCAGGCTTTAATATATGACTGTATGTCCAAACACCGTTACTCGTTGATTGTAAACCTTTGGGGCCCCAACTTTTACAGAGCGAATAAGGAAAATAGACGCCATGACCGGCATCGCCAAATTCTTCTTGGAGCACACGGCGAATTTCACCGCTAAAATAATCTCCTTGAATATGGCTGTCTCCAAAATGAACAATCGTAAAAACAGAGTCTTTTGCAGTGCGTAAACTCGTTGGATTAGCCACTATCTGGTGCAATTTCACCATGGCACTATCTAATTTTGTCGATTGGTTGAGAAGAACTAAATCATATTGATTGTAAGCAGTAAAATGAATTAAAGTCAATAGGAAAAACAATACAGTTGCTTTCATAGTTAAAATTGAAGATAAATAAATGGGTGTGGCAATTGATCCTTAAATTGTATAATTAATTGAAGGACAATAAGGAACAAAAATACCCATGAAAAAGCCGGTAATTTCATTATTTTATCGTTAAAATACACTTTAAGTTGGCGAGGCATAAAAACAATGCCCCCAGAAATAAGCAATAAAAGAATTAAATCAGGTCGTTCCATTGTGAAACTGTATAGTTGCATGAAATTAGTCTTGGTAAAAAGTATAGTTAAACTTTTAATGGCATAATCAAATGAGCTTGCTCTTAAAAAAAACCATCCAAAACTCACAAAATGAAAGGTGATTAAAACTGCAATTATTGATAAAACCTTGCTTTTTGATTGCATGGGAACATATTTCAAGTAAATTTTATGAATTACTAAGGCAACTCCGTGAAATAGGCCTAGCATAATAAAGCGCTTTTCCATTCCATGCCAAAGTCCTCCCAATACCATGATAAATATAAGTATGAGGTAACTTGATATTAATTTCCCCTTATTTCCACCAAGTGGAATATAAATATAATCTTTAAACCAAGTACTAATTGAAATATGCCATTTTCTCCAAAATGACGTTATGTTCCTTGCTAAATAAGGACTGTCAAAATTTTCTTTTATTCGGAAACCAAGTAATAATGCCATACCGATCGCAATGTCAGCATAGCCTGATAAATCAAAATAAAGTTGAAAACTAAAAGCATACATGGAAATAAAATGTTCTAAACCTGTATGATTTAAGGGACTCTCATTAATGATAGAAACATAAGTGCCTAAATAGTCGGCAATTAATAGTTTTTTTATTAATCCCGTTGTTATTCGAATCATACTCTCTTTATAAGTCGCGCTGTTCAGTATACTTAGGGCACTTAACTGGGGTATAAAGTCTTTTGCGCGAATAATTGGTCCTGCGATAACGTGTGGAAAAAAGGTCATGTAAAATGAATAATCAGTAATGCTTTTTACAGCTGGTACCTCACGGCGGTATACATCCACAAGGTAGCTGATGGATTGAAAAGTATAGAAAGAGATACCAACAGGAAGAAACCAATCATTTAAACTAAAATTAGTGCCTAAATAGTCATTTAAATGATGAATTGTTATTGATGGATACTTGAAATATATAAGAAACGATAAACTATAAATTAATGAAAGGTAGAAAAGTATTTTTTTCTTAGCCCCATCCTTCTTTTCAATTAATTTAGCAAATAGAAAATCGCTACAAATCAGGCAAGCAAAGACTAAAAGGAAGGGCCCACTCGATTTATAATAAAAAAATAAGCTAAAGACCAATACATAAATAGTTCGCCATTTAATTTCTTTACTTAAGAGAGCATAGCCGAATAAAAAAAAGCCAAATAGAAAAATAAAGCTAAAATCAGATAATAGCCATGGGCCCCGCAACGAATAACTGGTGGCATAGATTAATTGATCCCAAGAAATACCTGTAATGAAATTAATAGCCACGATATTTAGATGCGTTTAAACTAATTATTTTCGATTTAATTCCTTGCTTTCGCTTTAGTGGCTCATTCATTTGCAAGGGGTATTTTGCACTTGTTGAAACCCACGAAGCAATAGTGTCCATCCACATTCTATACCCTTCAGTATTCGGATGCCGGTTATCACTTCCTTTGGGTAAATTTAAATCTTTCGATGAGAAGAATGTTCCTGGTAAAGCGGAGGTAAAAAATGCATTGTTAATTCCATAATCTTTCACATAATTGGCGGGACCAATCCATGAATACCTGACACCCTCTAATTTCTTTGCTAATGCCATAGCGGCATTTTTCCTTTTGGCAATATCTTTCGCGTACAATTCATTTAAGCCAACAACAAGGAAAATGTAAGTCGGTTTATATTTCTTGATTATTTGGGTAACCGTGTCGGCATAAGCAAAATTCAAGATAGTTGCCGAATTCCAAACGAAACTTGCCACTAACTTATGGCCATTCTGTATGCAATAATCATTCAATTGTTTGCATAAGCCGCCGCATTCAGAATCGCCCATAATGAGGACGCGTTCTTCTGAATTTTGACTAATGAATTGCTCGAATTTAGAGGTGTCTACAATAAAATTAGCGGAATCTTTCTTGGCAACTATTTTTAGTGAATCTGCTTTTAATTGTTGTTTCTTTTCTTCGCTAATTTTAGCTAAATATGTTTTCTTTACATCACTTGGTTTTTTCTTTTCATTGGCAATGAGACCTTCTTCCATCAAAAACTTTTTCAAAGTAATTCCACCAATTTTAAATGTATGTCCTAAATAATTATAGGTAAAAATTAGCAGAAGGGGAACAATTAAACTGAGTGCAGAAAAGAAAATGGGAGACCTGTTATTTTTCAAAAATATGCTATTTATTATCAGTAAAAATAACTACTTTCAGTTCTAAAACAAAATCATTTGTATTTAAGGCTATTATATGTTGCTTTAATGTATTGATTATATTATGAATTTTCAAAAAATAAACTATTTTTGCATTCTAAATACATACCATGTTAGAAAATTTATCTGTCGATACACTAAAAGAAAGTTTTAAGACCAATAAAAAATTGAAACTAATTACTTACATCATTGGTGGGGCGATAATTGCTGTTTTGCTATTTTTTTTATACCGTCAATTTTTCTGGAAACCTAGTAACGAGAAATCAAAAGATGGCTATTGGTTAGCACAAAATTATATCGCTAAAGATTCAACGGATAAAGCAATAGCAGTCTTGGTTCCTTTTGTTAAGAAATATGATGGTAAAAGTGGTGGAGAATTAGGTCAGTTCCTTCTTGCTACTCAATACATGAAGAAGGGTGAATTTAAAAAAGCGTTAAAGAATTTGGAAGATGTTTCTGTTAATGATACTTACCTTTCTATTATGTGCATCGGATTACAAGGTGATTGCAAATCTGAATTAAAAAAATACAAAGAAGCAATTGATCTATACGTTCAAGCTGCTGATGCTGACAATAATGACTTAACAACTCCGATGTATTTGTTTAAAGCAGGTGGTTGTGCAGAGCAAATAAATAAGTTTGAGCAGGCAACAGAACTTTACACAAGAATAAAAAATGAATATCCTGCCTTTGCAGGTAAAAAAACAATTGATAAATATATTTCTAGGGTTTCGAGTAATAAGGCAAAGTAATGGCCACGAAAGGAATTAATTTATCTTCATATAACAAGGAATTTGTTCCTAATGGTGCCGGTTTTAGAATCGGCATTGTTGTTTCTAGTTGGAACGAACATATCACAATGAAACTCTTGGAAGGTGCTAATCAAGCACTTCTTGAAAATGGGGTGCTAGAGGCTGATATTACCATTAAATTTGTTCCAGGTGCATTTGAACTACCACTTGGCGCTCAACTTTTACTTGAATCAATTGATTTAGATGGTGTAATTGCTATTGGAACTGTCATTCAAGGCGAGACGAAGCATTTCGATTTTGTCTGTGCCGGAACAACGCAAGGATTAATGGACGTGATGCTAAAACATAGTAAACCAGTTGCATTTTGCGTGCTTACGGATCAAAATGAACAACAATCAATTGATCGTTCCGGTGGGATTCATGGAAATAAAGGGATTGAATGCGCCATTGCCTGTTTGAAAATGATAGCATTTAAATAAGAACAATCGAAAAATAAGATGCTATGACATTAATTAAATCAATTTCTGGTATTCGTGGTACAATCGGTGGTCGTGTTAATGATGGTTTAACGCCAATTGATGCGGTAAAATTCGCCGCTGCTTATGGGACTTGGCTCATTAATAGATCAGCTGATCAAAAAATAAAAGTGGTCATTGGAAGAGATGCTCGAATTTCTGGACCCATGATTTCTGATTTGGTGGTAGCTACTTTAATCGGTTTAGGAATCGATGTTATTAATCTAGGGCTTTCAACTACTCCTACCGTTGAAATTGCCGTGCCACTAGAAAATGCGAACGGTGGAATAATTCTTACAGCTAGCCATAATCCAAAACAATGGAATGCACTAAAATTACTGAACGAAAAAGGTGAATTTATCTCTAGTAAAGATGGAGAAGAAGTACTTCATATTGCTGAAAATGAATTGTTTGATTTTTGCGATGTAGATTCAATTGGAAAGGTTACTCATAACGATTCTTATCTACAGAAACATATTGATGCCATTTTGGCTTTACCGCTTGTAAATGCGGCAGCGATTAAAAAAGCTAATTTTAAGATAGTAGTTGATGCCGTTAATTCTAGTGGAGGTATTTTTGTACCCGCACTACTTAATGCGCTTGGCGTTCATCAAGTAATTGAGTTGTATTGTAATCCCACAGGCGAATTCCCTCATAATCCGGAACCTTTACCCGCTCATCTTGTTGATCTTTCTAATAAAATTATTGAAACGTCTGCAGATTTTGGTCTAACAGTGGATCCTGATGTGGATCGTTTAGCTTTTGTTTGTGAAGATGGAAGTATGTTTGGAGAAGAATATACTTTAGTGGCCGTAGCCGATTATGTCATAAATAAAACACCTGGAGCTACCGTATCTAATTTATCATCAACGCGTGCATTGCGAGATATTACTGAAGCCAAAGGACAAGTGTATGGCGCTGCAGCAGTTGGAGAAGTAAATGTGGTTACTAAAATGAAAGAAATGAACGCTGTAATTGGTGGTGAAGGGAATGGCGGTGTCATTTATCCAGCACTGCACTATGGCAGAGATTCATTAGTTGGAATTGCTTTATTCCTTTCTCATTTGGCGGAAAATTTGATGCCTTTGACTTCATTCAGGGATTCTTTTCCTGTTTATTCCATCTCAAAAAATAAAATCGATCTAGCCCCAACAACTGATGTTGATGCCATTCTTCTTGCAATGGCTCAAAAATATGCGCACGAAGAGGTGGATACTACCGATGGTGTTAAAATATACATCGGAAAAGAATGGGTACATCTTCGAAAAAGTAATACCGAGCCTATCATTCGTATCTATGCTGAAAGTAAAGATGCTATGCTAGCAGACCAACTTGCGCTTCGTATTGTATTTGAAATTCAATCACTTACTATTTAATTTTCGTTTTATTGAACTTTATAGCTGGTAGCATGTAAGTGCTCAAAAACTAAGCTATGAAAAAGTCCTTTATTTTAACTTGTCTACTATTCGCTAGTAGCTGGCTACATGCCACAGAAAAAGAAACAATTAAAGCTACCTTGACAGAGGTAACTGTTTATGCCCAAGGTGCTCAAATGCATCACAAGGCGAATTATTCAGTTAATGCTGGCGTCACTGAAATAATTATCGAGGGAATAAGTGCTTTCATCGATCCTAAAAGTATCCAGGTAAAAGGAACAGGTGATTTAGTCCTGTTGGATACCAAATTTTCATTTTATTACCCACAACCTACTAATGCGCTCAATCAAGGGGCCTCTTTAAAAATTACAAAGGATATTCAGTTATTGGAGGATTCGCTTCGTGTAATGGATTTTGATATTCGAGATATTCAAGATGAAATTAATGTCTTAAACGCTTCTAAATCAATAATTGCATCCAATGGAATGGTTCGAAGTATTGGTAAAGTTAATGATTCTATTAATTTACTGAAGCAGACCATTGAATACTATACCCTTAAAATGAATGAATTAAATAAAAAAATAATTGTTCTTGAAAAGAAAAGACAAGAAAAGGCTTTTAGAAAAATAGCCATGGAAACTCGTTTAACAGACTTGAAGAATTATCAAAATAACAACGGTGAAATCGAAAATAACAAAAGTCCTATACCACGGATTACCATAACAGTATCTGCTAAAACAGCCGTTTCTGGGAAATTGAATTTTTCGTATGTAGTTTCCAATGCGGGATGGACTCCAATTTACGACTTGAGAAGCGATGCAAGTACTGGGAAAATTGAACTTACTTATAAAGCAGAGGTTTTTCAATCGTCTGGATTGGATTGGGATAATATTAAACTTAATATTTCTACCAATAATCCCTACGTGAATAAAACAAAACCCACGTTAAATCCTTGGTACATTGACTACAATATTTATAAATCGGAGAATAGAAAGGGGGTAATGGACAAGTTACAAGAAGTGCAAATTACGTCTCAAGCTGCTTTCAATAGAGGATATGCTTACAGTGAGGATATGGATGATGAAAAAAATATCATGGGAGCGGATCAATTTACCACAGTTGTCCATCACCTCATTTCAGCAGAATTTAAAATTGACCTACCCTATTCGATTAAATCGAATAATGAAAAACACATGGTCTTAATCAAAACAGCTAATCTGGATACTAAATTCAAGTATTATTCGGTACCGAAACTAGATGCATCCGTTTATTTAGTAGCACAAATGACCAAGTTAGATGAATTGCAATTAGTACCTGGTCAAGCCAATATTTTCTTTGATGGCTCCTATATTGGCGAAACATACATCGACCCAACTACCATGGATGACACCTTGAATCTATCATTGGGCAAAGATCCAAGCATCGTTGTAAAGCGAACACTTTTGAAAAAAGAGCTGAAGGATAGAATAATTGGTGACAAAAGAGAGCGGACCTTTGCCTACTCAATTGAAATTAGCAACCAAAAATCATCTTCCATTGAAATCGTGATTCAAGATCAGTTGCCAATTACACAAAATACTGACATTAACATTGAATCAGATAATTTTGCTAAAGGAAGATTTGATGATCGAACAGGCTTACTCGAATGGTCCTTTATCTTGAAAGCGAAAGAGAATAAAGTTATCGACTATAATTTTAGGGTGAAGCACGCGAAAGATAAGAATCTTGAAATATAATTTCTTGAAACAAATAAAGGAAAAGGCTATCAATTCATTTGGTAGCCTTTTCTTTTTTACCTTTGTAAAACAAAAGAGCAAATTACTCAAAATTGCTCTGTGATGTAAGTATGAAAAAGTTTGATATACCTTCTTTTTATCGTTCGCCGATTATTAGCCATGTTAAAGCGAAGCGAAAAATTCAAGATCCTAGAAAACAGGACTATACCCCTACTCATCTTTATTTTAACAATGTCACTATTTCTTTAGCGCGTCACTTTGGATTTTGCTACGGTGTCGAAAATGCCATAGAAATTGCATACAGAGCTGTAAAAGAGAACCCTGATAAACGCATCTTTTTGCTAAGTCAAATGATTCATAATCCTGCCGTTAATGAGGACCTTGAAGAGCAGGGAATTGTTTTTCTACAAGATACTGAAGGAAACCAATTAATTCCATTTGAACAACTCCACTCAGAAGACATCGTTATCATTCCTGCCTTTGGTACAACCCTAGAAATTGAAAAAAAACTTATTGACCTAGGCATTGATATTCAAACGTATAATACAACTTGTCCATTTGTCGAGAAAGTATGGAATCGTTCTGGAAAATTAGGTGCGCAAGGTCATACGGTTATTATTCATGGGAAGGCAAGTCATGAAGAAACGAGGGCTACCTTTTCACAAAGCGCTAATGAGGCTCCAACCTTGATCATTAAAGACATGGAGGAGGCCGTTTATTTAGGAAAAATAATTTCCGGGGACGTTGAAATGCATAATTTCTTTTCGTTTTTCGAAGGGAAATACACACCTAATTTTGATCCATCGATTCACTTAAATCGCATTGGAATTGTCAATCAAACAACGATGCTTGCAAGCGAAACCGAAGGAATCACGAATTATTTACGTTCAGTCATGTTGACAAAGTTCGGGGAAGAAGAAATCAAGCAACACATTGCGGATACCAGAGACACACTTTGTTATGCTACCAATGATAATCAAACATCTACCCTTTCATTAATGGAAAACGAGGTGGATCTTGCCATCGTGGTGGGTGGATATAATAGTTCAAACACCTCTCATTTAGTTGAAATTTTAGAGCAAAAATTCCACACCTATTTTATTGCCGATGAAAGTGGAATTATTTCGAAAGATGAAATCCATAGCTATAACATACACCAGAAATTCGTGGAACAGAAAAATAATTTTTTACCAGACAAACCACACATACGAATTGCTTTAACGTCAGGTGCTTCTTGTCCAGATGCTATAGTGGATGAAGTGATTCAACGTATACTAGCTCTTTGTAATGAAGACAAACCAATCGACGAAGTACTTTTAACAATCTAATATGAAAATTTATACCAAGAAAGGTGATGGAGGACAAACAGGACTCATAGGAGGCACGAAAGTGCTTAAAAGTCATTTGCGCATTGAAGCATATGGCACCTTAGATGAATTGAACGCCCACATTGGATTATTGAGAGATCAATCCATTAATGAAGTTTACGTTCAACAATTGTTAATCATTCAAGATCGATTGTTTACGATGGGATCTTGCCTAGCCGCTGACCCTGAACATTCAACGATGAAGCTACCTGAAATTAAGGCGGAAGATATCGTAGACTTGGAAGATTGGATGGATCAAATGGAAGAAAAATTACCTGAGATGAAGCATTTTATTCTTCCAGGTGGACACCCCATTGTGTCTATTTGTCACATTGCGCGTTGTGTCTGTCGTAGAGCAGAGAGAAATGTGGTTACGTTAGAGCAAAATGCAGTCGTAGACCCACTGATTTTGGCTTACATGAATCGATTAAGTGACTACTTATTTGTCTTGGGTAGGAAACTAGGTCAAGACATTGGAATTGTTGAAGTTAAATGGATTCCAAAGCATTAACAATATCCCTAAATAAAAATAAATCAAAAGTTTTTTTTTCATTATTTGCATAATTAAAAATAAAGATTACTTTTGCCGAAGATACAATTTTAACACCTTATATTATGTACTGGACACTTGAATTAGCCTCATATTTAGAAGATGCGCCATGGCCTGCATCAAAAGATGAATTAATTGATTTCGCAATACGTAATGGCTCACCGCTCGAAGTCGTAGAGAATCTACAAGATTTAGAAGATGAAGGTGACATATATGAAAACATTGAAGAGATCTGGCCAGATTATCCATCTCGAGAAGATTTCTTGTTTAACGAGGATGAATATTAAAAAATAAGAAGCATTATGATAGAAAAGTGGGCGCTGCTCACTTTTTTTTTGCTCAGAAATTAAATAGTTATTTGAATCCGTGTAACATTACGTACCTTTGTGACTTAGTTCTTTGGGGTCGACATTGGATTTGACAGCGATAGCGGTAGTCAAGTGTCAGCATGCAGAGGGTTGCAAAGAACCTCTTAAATATCTTTTTGCGAACAATAGTTGACAATACGTCATACGCACTTGCTGCTTAATTAACTGATAGTTAGTTGGCTTTATCCGATCGAAGTTTAGTAGGTTGGACGAGTACTTCCGGTAGATTTCTGCCTGTTAGATCTACCAATCGGAAGTTCATCCCATCAGGCTAGCCAGTACGATGTTTCTACCTACTGGTGAAACTTAAGAAACTAAGTTGGGAGTTTGGGTGTTCTTGTCCGTCTCACAATCGAAAACCAATCAAGAAATAAGCATGTAGAAAGCTGGAATATTCGTCGTTTGGACGAGGGTTCGAACCCCTCCGACTCCACGATTAAATCCTCAACGAAAGTTGGGGATTTTTTGTTTATAATCTTTTGGGTGAGAAGTCTATGCCGATGTATATTTTCAAGTGAAGAATGATCTTAGAAAATAACTATCGGCAAACCCCTCCGACTCCACGAATTAAATCCTCAACGAAAGTTGGGGATTTTTTGTTTTATACCATTTGGGTGAGAAGTTTATATCGAGCGAGGCTTTTGCTGAGTCGAGATAAACCCCTACGACTCCACTCTGATAAAAGCACCTGCCTTTGGTTGGCGCTTTTTCATTTTATTCGATATAATAATCATATTTTGTATATTTGACTTGAAATGATAAAAATAATAGAAGATAAAATTGATCTAATAATTGCTTTGAGTAAAATGCATCGCGTTTCTTCAATAGCTTTATTTGGTTCGGCTGTAAAAGAAACAATGAACGAAGAAAGTGATATTGATCTTTTGGTTCAGTTTTCAGATGATCTACACTTATTGGACTATGCGGATAATTACTTTTCATATTTAGAGAAATTAGAAGCATTAATGGGAAGGAAAATTGATTTAGTCACTAAAAAATCTTTGCGAAATAGGGTGTTAATAGAAGAAATTGAGCAATCAAAAGTTGAATTGTATGCAGCATAAACTATTAAAATATTTTCTCGATATCGAAAGTATCATTATAGAAATTGAAGCTATAAAAAAAAAAACAGACAATAATTTCATCCTATTTAAGTCTGACATAATTTTGCAAAGAGCAATCGAACGAGATTTAGAAATTCTTGGTGAAGCCATCAAAAAAAATAACTGAAATAAGTCCTATAATTGAAATATCTTCAATCAAAAATATCATTGGCTTAAGAAATATTATTGCGCACGCATACGACTCCGTTGAACCTGAGATGATATGGGCAATAATTCAAAAAGACATTCCAAAATTATCTAACGAGATTTTCATTCTCAAGAATAAATAAGTACTCCAAATCTTCCAAAAAATAATTCAAAAACAAGTTAGCAGACTCCACGAATAAAATGCTTTTAACAATATGAATTTTTCTTATTTGTAACCATCTGGATTTTATGTGCTATAGAAACTTATTTTTATCAAATTATCCTTGTTCTTAATAAGGGAGGGGGAATTACATAGTATCATGAAAAAACTAACTATTCTTGTTGTTTTGATCGCAGGTGTTGTTGGATTTCTCTATGTATATTCCGAGGATAAACCTACCCAATTTACCGGCTTCAAAAAGCAAGCTTTTCCGAAAAAATTCATTGAATCCGTTTACTATTCGCAATACCAGCTCGATAAAAAGTTTGTTATTTATGTAGATTTTGGGAAGTCTAGAAAAAAACGAAGGTTGTGGGTGGTAGACAAAGGAATAGTAATTGCGACCTCTTTCACCTCACATGGTAGAAAATCAGCCTCCTTTACCAATTACCTAGCACCCCGCAGTTTCTCCAATAAAATAGGCAGCAAAAAAAGTTCCTTAGGAATTTATAGAATTTATGCTGAACAACGAATGAACCCAGGAAAAACGCACTATTGCACTTGTAACAAGTATATGGAAGATAATAAATGTTCACACTATGGGAGGAAATTTCCCATTATCGGCTTAGATAAATCCAATAGTAATGCATTAACTCGAGGTGTTATTATCCACACTTCAAAGTATGTAAGTGAACAAGCTTGCACCGGAAACAGCGACGGATGCTTTGTCGTGTCGCCAGAAATATTTGAACTCCTACAAAACAAGCGTTTGATGCTTTTAAAGAAATGTTATCTTGTTGCGATAAATTAACAAATTATGAAAATTTTAAAGATGCTGGGTATCGTTATCGCTGTTAGCTTATTAACTATACTTTCACAAGTAGGAGGTATTATTTTGTTGCTATGGTTGGTCATTTTTCGATTTTTCAAAGAGAAACTAAGCAATCCTTGGCTTCGGCGTGGTGTGAACCTTGGAGGCTTTGTTGTTTTTTACCTATTTTTCATGTTTGCTATTATTCCTCCCCTAGCACGTATTCAAGACCGTGTTCCCTTGCCCTTTTCAAAATCAGGCGCCTTGGTTCCTGTAAGTTATTGGACAGCTATTTTTGGTAGAAATTATATCAAATCCGAAGGCCGTGATAAGTTAGAAACCATTGCGGCTGCATTTGAAAAAAAATACCCACAACTTAAAGTAAAGTACATGGATTGTAATTACCCATTTAGGTTTAATGTTAAAGGGGATGAAAACACATGGATTTTAGAGGGACTCTTTCCGCATTTTACACACGATGGAGCCAAAGCAGATATTGCTTTGGTTTACAATGATGAGCAAGAAAATGCTTCAAATTTAACACCCACCGCATTCGGCTATGGAAGTTCAGTAGATCCTCACCCTTGGGAAACATGTACACCATGTTTATGTGAAAAAAAGAATTGGACCTATTCATTTATGTATAAAAATCTACCAAAAACAGCTTATTCCTTAAACAATTCGATTTCTACAGATTTGATAAAAATATTTGACGGAAACCTACCCTACACTATATTTTTTGAGAAACATTTACAAGAGCGATTTAAACTTTTTGGAAACTACGATGAGGCTGGATGCGGAAGCGTTCGTCACGATGACCATTTTCACGTAACCTTATGCAAAGAATGAAGCGTTTTCTCTTTTATTTGCTCATCTTAACGACTCCATTTTTTTGTCTTATTGTGGTCAACGAGGCTTCACGTTCCGAACCCTACCAAGTAACTGTATTTGACAAATTAAAACCTTCCATAAATCCCCAACAGGAAGATGCAAAGCGCTGTACTTGGGATTGTCATAACCATGTGTGTTCACATCGAAAAAATAATTGTATTAATGTTGGAATTATAGATGTCTTGTACCAAAATATTATTGCTTCACTCGATCTCAAGAAGGGTGGCGATGTATACCAGCAAATGAATGTTCTTTTTTTAGTGATTATTTGGCCTTTGGTGATGTTTGGACTCTTGGTAGCCAATGTAGAATTATTTTTTAAACGAAAAAAGAAGGCATGAATGATTTAATTGCGTTTATTTATGTGTACTGCACCGATTTCATCATTAACGCTGCTAACCTACTGGGATTAACTTACGAAGACTTTAATGCACTAATTTTTTGTGTGCTATGGCCAGTAATAACTCTTGGACTATTCATTTTACTCCTATTTCAACTCAGAAAGCGATATAAAACGAGGTAATTTAAGACCTTAATTCCCTTGTTCTTTTCTATTTAAGAATCTTCACAATTTCTTTCCCCTTGGCGTTGGTGACTTGAAGGAAATAAATACCATTTTTCAACTCACTTGTTTCTAAGGTGAATACTTTGCCAGAAATATCTTTAACGAACAACAACAAACCATTCGCTTGGTACAGCTCGATTTTTTGCAACTCCGTTTCACTGGATATAGTGATTTGATCTAAAAATGGATTAGGATAAACGAGCACATTTGCTATATTAAAGATAGGATCTTGTATAGAAGCTGGTGATTCCAATCTAGTTGGTTGGGATTCGTAGCAATCACTTTGGATGCGCATCATATCGAAGTACAGTGCTCCAGCATTGCTAATCGCTTGTTGACTCACCACCAGTCCTGTTTGTAAGGAAACGCCATAAATTGCGATTCCATTCATTGAGCCACTAATGAAATAGTAAATCATATTAATGGGATCAATCGTTGAACTTCCATTTAATGAAAAAGACTGCACTCCTATGGATTGATTGCCAACTTTTGTTACCGCCCCGGTCATTGGATTAACCTTTCCAAGATGAACAGCTGCAGAATCAAAAACTTGAGTAGTTATCATTAATATTGGGTCATAAACTTGCGAATAATAGTTAGTCCGCACCAAGCCATATAAAGAAGTGTCGGCGCAGCTATACGTGAAATTATCGAAATTTTGACCTCCGTTAGGAAATGACAGTGTAGGATTTGAAAAAATGCCTCCATTGTACATATCCAGTCCCACAAGTTGGGCACCTGTCGAATAGTAAAACACCATTTGATGCGGATCAATGGCACTTCCAGAATACGCAAATCCTTGTCCAACCGATGTGGGGGAAATTTCGCTTATCGTACCTGTAGTCGCATCAATTGTTGCCAAATACATCGCTCCAGTTACAGCGCCAGATTGAGGATTGGTGATGTTCCTCCGCGATAAACCATACATTAAGGAATCGGATGTATTAAATCGAAAAAGATCAAAGTATCCAACGCCATTAGGATTATTTACCGTGGCGGTGTTGGTGATTTGCCCCGTAGTAAGATCAATGGATTTTAACCCGTTATCCCCGAAAAAACAAAATTGATTGGAGTAAGGATTTAATGCCGCTCCTGTTAAATTGATGGAAGTTGAAACCGAAGTTTGACCAACATTTGTAGCTACACCTGTTGCCGGATTCATCGTAGCGATGTAAACAGCCGCTGGATTGGTAGTGCGTGCAAGGCCGAACATCGTGTTACTTAATTGAGAATAAGTTGACAAAGAAATGATTATTGAAAAGATAGTAATAACTGACTTCATAAATAAAATTTTACCAAAAATAATGAAAAACCACCAAAAGTGACCTACTCCCACTTAAGGTAATATTGGAATTCCTTTTTCAAGAACCTAGAAATAAAGTAAGTTGTTTATATTCAAATCCATAACGTAAATATAATGTCCGATCGATTAATCAAAACTTAAAAAAGTTAAATTTGACCTTATTTTTAAGATTAGATTATGAAAAACTACTTTTTTATTTTGTGCTCGTTACTGGTTTATTCAGTGAATTATGCGCAGCAGGTTGCTCCTTCTATTACCTCGTGGTTAATTAATACAACTGGCATTACAGGTCAACATTATTTAGCTGGAAATCCAACTCCAATTTTAGATACAACGTTGGCGAATATTTCAATGGTAGAATTTTCAGCGAATTGGGTGTATGCCACAACTCAAGGAATTCCTGCCTATATCACAGGGCCTTTTACAGCAAATCCAAATTCTGTTATTACTCCTACGAATAGCATCTATAAGATTCCATTAAATCCTATGAAAAACAATGGTGTATTAACCAATACGGGGCCCGGTAATATTGGCGTATTTAAGAATGGTGTTGGTCTATTTAGTTATGGCGATGGGTTTGCGTACAATCCTGCTACCAATACTGATGCACCAACTCCTAATGGTGTTTGGAGAAGAGATGCCGTAAAAGCGGAAATAAACGGTTTTGATTGTTCCAAAGCACACCCTGCTGCACAGGGTAATTACCATCATCATCAAAACCCTAGTGCATTTAATTTAGACTTAGTGGAACTTTCCTCTATTTGTAATCTTTATACATCAGACGGACTTTATGTGATTAATCCAACGGAGCACTCTCCAATTCTGGGCTTTTCGTATGATGGATTCCCGATATATGGTGCCTATGCCTATTCAGATACCATGGGTGGTGGTGGCATAGCCCGAATGAAATCAGGATATAGTTTACGAAATATTTCTGTTAGAACCCATTACGCTGATGGAACCGATGTTGTTGACGGGCCTCCAATTAGCGCTACATTTCCATTAGGATGGTACCGTGAAGATTACGAATACATAGGGAATCCATTGGACATGACTTACTTAGATGAACATAACGGGCGTTTTTGTGTTACACCCGAGTACCCAAATGGTATTTATTGTTATTTTACTACAGTGGATCAAAATCATAATTCGTATTACCCTTATTCCGTTGGACCTACCTATTATGGTTTGAAGACAGGTGGCAAAGTTGTTGCGATAACCGAAGCTACAGAGGTCTATAATCCACCAATAGGTTCCTTGCTTGAGTCAATGAAAAATCTAAAACTTAAAGTATATCCAAATCCAAGTCAAGATATTATTGCCATACAATCTGATAAGGTATTGCTTTTAGATATGCTTGCCGAACTAATTGATGCTAGCGGGAAGGTGGTAGAATCAAAAGTATTCGTTCAAGGCACCTCTATTTGTTACTTTGACACCTCAATTCTTTATAACGGTCTTTATACCATTAGGATTTATAATTCACTAGAGAGTAAAATTTTCAAGGTAGTTCTACAATAATAGTTAGTTCGCTTTTCTGAATGTAAAGTCACTAATCATTGAAAAATCTATTTAAGCCAGAAAAATCGCCATATCCTTGCTGGAATAATATGTAACAATTTTTCATTAGGCAGTTTAATTCGTGTGATGAAAAAAATAATGAACATTCTAGCGATATCAATTTCTCTTAGTTTTTCTTACGACAAACTTCAAGACGGAACAGTTTTAACTAATGCAGATCGCGCATATAATTCGGAAAAGAATTTAGTTGTTCAATTTGCCCAACAATATGCACCAGCCTATACAGAAATGCTATTGTCTAGTTATTCTTCGCCCAATCAATGGAGTATTACTGTAGGCGGTGTTGCTACCCCTGCCAATTTTGATGCGAATGATAAAAATGATATTATCGCTGAATTCGAATCCATTATCCACGAATCAATACATCATAAAAACTCCAATAGTGGTATTTACATAGATGCCGATCATTTCATTGAATTTACTGACGCTGAAAAAAATGATGTTCAATATTTCTTTAAATCTGAGCTAATTGCTGTTGTTTTACCTGCAGATGTCAAAGAAAAAATGTTTCGTTTTACTACCTATTTAGGGAAAGGTTCAGGAGTTTCAGCGAATGTTAAGGGGATTTCTGGTCTTATGGATGAATATTCAGCCTACCAAAACGGATGTAATGCAGCTTTAATGGCTTATGACAATGCATTGAAAGAAAAAGATACCACATTAGCCGTACAGTTTTTTAAATCAGCGTTAGCTACTTATTTCGCTTACTATGAATTTAATTCATTCATTGGTGCCTATATAAAATACAGCAAAAGTAAAGAGCCTGTTATCTATCAGAAAATCATGAAACAAAATAATCTAAAGATGGCCTACACACTTAATACCATTCAATTTGAAAAAATCATTCAAACTATCAATTCACAATCAAGCCGTTTAAAATCCAATTATAAATTAATTAAAAGTTCCCTGGAGTATTATAAAAAGAATAACGAAGATTACGCCAAATCGTGCATGGATTCTTTTCAACCAGAACTAACGAGTTTTAAATTGCAATTGTGACATAAAAAACACCAATTATCCCACCCTACTCGACAAAGAAAATAAGGTAGCATACCCCACCCAACTTTAAATCTTAACTTTACTCAAAATAAATAATCAATGAGTGAAGATCTAAAAGAATGTCCTTTGTGCCAATGTCCTTATGCGTATGCAAGTAGCGACACCCATTATACCTGTCCTGAATGCTCACATGAATGGAAAATTTCTGTGGAAAGTACTTCGAGCTCAAGTAACGATGAGTTGGTTGTTTTGGATGCTAATGGTGTTGTACTTCAAAGCGGCGATTCGGTAGTCGTTATTAAAGATTTACCTGTAAAAGGAGCACCAAAATCAATAAAGTCGGGGACCAAAGTGAAGAACATTCGACTTACATTCGGAGATCACAACATTGATTGTAAAATCGATGGATTTGGAGCAATGGCTTTGAAATCTGAATTTGTAAAAAAGGCGTAAATAGCGAGCTAGTTTTCGTTTATAGTCAATGATTGTCTATAAATTTAAAGCAGTTTTTATTAGGCTTCGGTCCTAATTCAATAAAAAGCTCTCCCCCATTAGAAATCTCGGTATAATTCAGAAATGGGGATTTCAATGGCAGACCATTCCAACTAATTTTCTGTATGTATCTATTTTTGTCGCTTTGATTTTTTGTTTTAATACTAAAGCTGGCTCCATTTTCAAGGTGAACGACCGCATCAATCACTAAAGGACTTGTCAAAGCATATTCGTTGGATCCTGGACAAACTGGATAAAACCCCAAGGCGGTAAATACATACCAAGCACTCATTTGTCCACAATCATCGTTTCCGCTCAAACCATCCACCTTGGCTTTGTATTGATTCGGTAATATCATCCGTGTTTTCTCCTGAGTTTTCCATGGTTCGGAGGTATAATTATACAGAAATGAAACGTGATGTGAGGGCTCATTTCCATGTACATAATTTCCAATAATCCCTTCTTTCATTATATCCTCGGTATTTTCATAATACTTACTCGGGAGATCCATTTCAAATAAGGAATCTAGTTGTTGAATAAAAAAATTATCCCCTCCCATTAATGCAATCATCTTTTTAGGCTGATGTGGGACGTATAAACTATAATTCCA
>Ga0214919_10002284_pt1 | contig 30344 bp, 23 predicted proteins | sample LL1503_MetaG_FD_177994 | JGI IMG/M metagenome (GOLD analysis project Ga0214919, IMG submission 177994) | Freshwater microbial communities from Lake Lanier, Atlanta, Georgia, United States - LL-1503 | ecosystem: Environmental > Aquatic > Freshwater > Lake | place: USA: Georgia | collected... | reverse complement strand
AAATACAGAAATGAATCGAAGATTCTTCGCTATTTTTCGTAGTTTACGAAGAGAAATACAGAAATGAATCGAAGATTCTTCGCTATTTTTCGTAGTTTACGAAGAGAAATACAGAAATGAATCGAAGATTCTTCGCTATTTTTCGTAGTTTACGAAGAGAAATACAGAAATGAATCGAAGATTCTTCGCTATTTTTCGTAGTTTACATACTTTTTACAGCAATTCGGATTTCAAATGCCGAACTTATAAATAAAAACACAGGTTTATCCTATTACTAATCCTGTTATGAATTTTACATCTTTGGATATTTCAAACGCCGATTATAATGGAATTATAATATCAAATTCATCTTCCAAATCCAATTCTTCTCTTTTATATTTACCTAAAATTGTTACTACATATATTTGTTTTTTGTTTACTTGATATAACTTACATTCAACAATTTCTTCTTCCTTTACAACAAAATAAATAAAAGAGTTATTAAACTTCATATTCCGCCTTGATCCTATTCTACAAAAGGTACCACAACAATCGCAGTATAAACGCGCAATATTATACGCATAATTAATATTTTTATTTTTTAACAAGATAATCGCCTCTTGTAAATCTTTCTTTAGCAAAGACATCATTAGGGTAATTGTGTCATTTAATAACATTTTTTTAGTATTTATGAAAATTAGTAAAATCAAAATAAAATCAGCGTTTTAAATGTCCAATGCTTTGAGTCAAAAATAATAGATATGTAAAAAAATCTAAAACACATTATATTTAATATATTATTATGTTTTTAAGTATATTTTTTTATATAAATCGGCATTTGAAATCAAAATTGCTGTTAAGATAATTTATAAATTAAACTATTAAACAACTTCAATATCATTTTCTTCAAAAATTTCATCAACCGTTTCAATAACGTCTTCCTCAAAGTAATTTCCTAATAAATTTTCTTCTTCTTCATCAACAATAGCATTTATATCTAATTTTTCTTTCAAACTAAATTTTTCATCTTCTTTTTTGGGTATTGTTTTATTATCCAATACTTTAAACCATTCTTTAATTGTATGATTTCCATTTTTTAAATTATTCATTTTTCTTAACAAATCTTCAATAATTTTTTCTGGATTTCTCATAACTAATTCAAAAATTTGGTAAACTGGTTTTTCAATTTGATGTTCTAAATAATATTTATGGTCTATTTTTAATTTTGTTTCTTCAATATATAATGGATGTTCTATAGTATCACCTTGTAATAATTTATTAGTCAATGGTTTTTTACATTTATCATGATGTATTACTTTATATTTATCCTTTCTTAAATTATGTTTATCATTACATTTATTACAATACCATCCATTACATGTACCACATTTGGTTAAAGATGCTTGGTTTATGGTTAGTTTGCAAAATCTACATGATATAATACATGTATCACGATGACTTTTTAAATGTTGATAACAATATATATTCATACAATTGATACATTTACAATTTTCAGGACTTATTTTAGAACAACATATTTTACATTTTAAATTAGAAGTATCAATATAACAATATGGTATTCTATCATTTGATTGTGGTTTATTTCCAGGATCTCGTTCTCCCATTCTATCTGCTAAAACTTTATGTGCTATTTGATTTGGATTTGCATAATCTGTTTTAACCGTTTTACTTATAACTAATTGACTTATATCAACTTTTCCTTCCAATAAGTCTTTAATTGAATTATAAAAAAACTTTTTAGATGCATCAATATCTCTTTTATTTAATATAATATCAATAACACCTCCATATATTGTTTTTACAATAGGAGCATTATCTCTTCTTTTTAAAACAATACCCATACTAGTTTGTTTATATTTTTCAGTACTATGTTCATATTTATTTCCAAAATATCTTTTTTTAGAAAATATACAAAATGGCCAAAATGTTTTCTCATATTCAATGTTTTGTGGTGCTTTCATATGACTATTAATATTTGCTGCTGCTTCTTCACCAATTTTAATAGATTCTGCCAATAATTCTTTTTCTGTAAAAACCTTATCAGGATTTCTTCTTTTAATTTCATCCGTAAAATTAACAAAAATTGAATCAGTATTTTTTAATATAAGCTGTCCAATACCACCATTAAAATTTCCTGACTTAGTTTCAATATCATATACATACATTTCATCTTTTGCATCATATAAATATTCTATTTCAGTAATATCATTTGTACCATTGAGTTTTATTGATAATGTATCCAATAAATTTGGGTCAAATAAATATTTATCTTCAATAGATTTCATAAGATAATACAATGACTGATAATATATTTTTGATTCTTGATTTGGTAATCCATATAAATTCAAATGTTCAATATATAGTTTAATAAATTTAATTTTATATTCTACTGTACAATTTAAAATTTCATATGGTATTTTATCAATAAATCCTTTATGTATATCACTAATAATTCCTTTCATATCAAAAACACTCATATCACTATATTCATATATAGGGAAATCACTAGGAAAACTATGTAATAATTTTGTTCCAATAATACATTGGCTTGGTTTTATAATATTTTTATTTTCATCTAATAAAGAATGGTCTTCTGTTACATCTACTATTCCAATATTTGTTGTTACTCTATATATTTTTTTATGAGTTTTATGTCTAATAACTCTATTTATATCACACCATCCTTCATTTGTCCAAATTTTATAATTCGTAAATGTTTGTTGTTTTTCCTTTCTATTTGTATCAAATGGTTTAAACTCTTCATATGGTACCCACATATTGTTTAAATCTTCTATTTTAACAATATCAACAAAACCATTAATCATTACTAATAATGGTGTATCACCTGTAACCGAATCTCCATATGTGAGTTTAGCACCAACAAATGTATTTAATGTTAAATCACGTGCAGTAATTACCATTTTACGCCCAGTTGCAGTTGTACATGCAGCTAATTCTTTATAACAAATTGGACTAGTTGTTGCACCTACTTGTCCATATAATGAATTACATGTAACTTTATATGCTAATTGTAAACCATCTAATATTGATAATTGAAAGTCATTATTTGTTTTTCTTGTATCTAATATGTCATCTTTATTAATTATGATTTTACCATGTATTACATTAAATAATTCATAAGTATTTCCTTTATCAGATGGAATACCCTCTTCTACACGTCCATCTTTTAATTGATATGTATAATATTCCATTATTTTACGTGTATCTTTTCTAGCTTTTAATAATTTACGCAATATACGTGGTAACATTGCTTTATCTCCATTATCTGCTTCAGCAAATCTACATACTTTATATCCAATTTTTTTTTTATCATTATCTAAACCTTGAAATAAATCATATTCTATATCAATATAATGATAACCATCTAGATTATCATATTTTTCAACAATTGTATCTTTAACTAATTCATATTGATCACTTGATTTAGGTTTTAATATATATTCTTTATAACCTACTATTGAATCATGTGAAATATTTTCTGCAATCATTGATGATGGATATAATGAATTGTAATCCATTACAACAACTGGCTCAAAATAAACTCCTGGTGTTGGAACAAATACAATTGCACCTTCATATGAATTTTTATCTATATCATCTATTGATAAATCCTTAATTAAAAAATTTTCTTCAGTACAAATTTTAGCAACTAATGAAAATATTTTTATTCCTTGACCTCTTAAAAATAGATATGAAAAAGGAACAACACATACATTAGACATGCCTAAATTATTTGTAATAACATCAAGTTTATTAACTAAATCATTTACTAATTTACAATCCATTATACAATATTCTGCAATTTCTTTTATTTTATCTGAAGATCCAATCTTAAAATTTTTAAATAATTCTTTCGGAGATAAATCAACTTTTTGCTGTTTCATAAAATGTTTTGCAACATTATCTAATTTATATGAATCTAATTTATGATCTCTTTGTACTACTTTATATAAATCAAATTGCACAATACCTTCAATATCAATATATTTTAATATATTAACTCCTAATGCACTAGATGATAAGTCCTGAACAGTTAATAAATCAATTTTAGATTGATTATGTTTATCTGCATCTAATTTTTTTAATGCATAATTACTTTCTTCTGGTTTTAATAATCTTTGTAATCTTCTAAATAAATTACCATGATAAGATAAAACCTGTCCTCCATTACCTGTTTCTGCACGTTTATATATATATTCCCAATCAAAACCCCAAATATTAAAACCTGTAATTATATCCGGATCTAATCTCGCAATAAAAGATGCCCATCCTAATATCAAATCTCGTTCATTGCTATATGATTCAACACAAACACCTTCTATAGGATCACAATTATTTAATGTTGCTATATATTTATATTGACATTCATTATTACCCATAAAATATACAGTCGTTCCAATTTGTATAACTGGATCGTTTTTTCTATCAAATTTAGGAAATGATCCATCATCACTACAACATTCTATATCAAAAGATGCTACAATAATTTTAGCAATACTATTTTTATCAATCTTCATTATGTCATTATAATTAATTGTAATATCAATTTGTGTTCTAGTTATTGATGGAGTATTTTTCTTATATTTTCCACCAATTATTTTCATCCATCCAGAAGGATCAATATTTCTAACATGAAAAAATCTTAAAAGTGAACTTACTTTAGTTTCATATAGTTTATTACTAAAATCAAACTCTTCATATATTCCATTTATTTTTATATTAATCTTTTTTTCTTTCATTACCTTTAAATATGCATAATATGCACTTTGATTTTTGAATTCAATCATTCCATAAGTAAATAATTGATTATTTGTAAAACCATAAAATTCTTTTTTTTTAACAATTTCTGCTTTAAAAATACCATCTTTTTGATTATCATCAACTAGTTTAATAACTTTTTTTCTAAACTCATTAAATACACTATTATTCCAATTATCTGGAATTTTAAAGAAAAAATATGGTTTAAACCCTTCTATATGGATACAAATTGAATTTCCATCTTCTGTAACACCATATCCTCTAATAATTAAATGTTTTAATATTTTTTTATTTTTTTTTTCTTCATTATCATCTTCCGATTGTTCTGACTCTTCTGATTGTTCAGACTCTTCATCTTCTGTTTTTTTATAAATATCATATGATTTCCAATCAATTATTTGAAATATAATATTACTTGATCTATAATTAAAATTTATTGGTAATGAATTACGTAACATTTTTTGTGTATTATAATTGGTAATTATTTTTTTAAATAAAAAAAAAAAATCAATTTTTTTTTTTATTATTATTTTTATTATTATTTTTAGGAGGTTTTTTATCTGATAAAAAATCATCCATCCATGCATCAAAAAAATTTGATTTTTGATTGCATTTTTTTATGCTAGAATCCATTTGATCTAAATTAAATTTAGCATTCTTAGACTTTTTATTTGAGTTATTCGACATGTTAAATTTAATTTAAATTGGAATGATCGATTCTTAATATATTTGTTGTATATTAACATTATATCTATTATATATTAATTTTACCATCAATTTTTTTACAGTAATTAAAAAAAATGATTTTTTATAAACTATATAAATAGATTTTTATTAATATAATATATAAAAATGAATAGCGAAACTAATAAGGTTGGATTGATAAATAGGGGTAATACATGTTATTTTAATACCGCTATACAATGTCTATTTAATTTAACTAATTTTATATCATATTTTCCATCAAATGAATTTATTACTGATTTAAAAAATAGGTATGAAGAAATGAAAGATAAAAAAATGAATGAAGTATTGTTATCTAAAGAATTTGGTAAATTAGTAAATATTATGAAAAATACCAAAAGCAAAATTCTAGAACCTAAAACATTACATCAATTAATCCAAAAATGTGATAATAGATTTATAGGCTATCAACAACAAGATTCACAGGAAATATTATCTTTAATTTTAGATTATCTTCACGAAGGATTGAAGTATGATGTTGAATTAAGTTATAGTGGAATAGTAGAAAATAAAATTGATGAATTAGTAGTTGAATCATCAAAAAGTTGGATAGCTGATGTTAAAAATAAATATTCAATTATTACGCAACTTTTTTTTGGTCAGTTTATTAATAAAATAGTATCATTAGAAAATAATAATAAAGGTACAATTGTTTCAAAAAATTTTGAAATGTTTAATATTTTAAATATTCCAATATACGGTAAAACATTATATGATTCTTTAGCAAAAAATTTTGAAAAAGAAATATTAGAAACAAAATTTTTTGACGAAACATCGAAAAATCATATTCTAGCATATAAACAAATAAAATTAATGAAAGTTCCTCAATATTTGATAATTGTTTTAAAAAGATATAAAAATAATAGTACGGGGAATTTATATAAATCCAACAATTCTATATCATTCCCGTTTGATGATTTGGATTTATCATCATACGCTGAAGGATATGATTTGATTGAATGTAAATTAAAATTAATATCAATTGGATGTCATGAAGGAGGTTTAAATAGCGGTCATTATTTCGCGGTATGTCGTGATAAAAATAATAATTGGTATAAATATGATGATGAAACTGTTACAGAATATCAAATCAATTTGAATAAAGATAATTTATTTAAAATTGGATATATTTTAATTTATGAAAAAATTGAATAATAAACAAACATAAATTTCATATGCAAATATTTTTACTAAATATATTTTATTAAAATATATTTAGTAAAAATTTTTTCTTGAAAGAGTATATATGAATAGATTTTTTAAAAAGAATACTGAACCATTACAAAATAAAGGATTTAATAAAAACACTAATATACAAAAACCTATTATACAAAATCCTAATATACAAAATCCTAAATTTAATACAAAGTCAATAATTATCACTATTGTTATAATTATTATTATATGTATTATAATATATTTGAGTATATCTATAATAAATTATTATAATACAGAATGTTATAAAAAAAAATCATTATTAAAGTATTTATTTGATTTTTCAGATAATAGCGTATGTGAAATGGAAACTCCTCCACCACCGCCTTCTAAACCAGTTTTACCAACTATACCAAAAATAATACCTCCCATAATAGAAAGTAAAAATGAAGTATTTCATATTGCAAATCAAGATTATACTTATGATCAAGGTAAATGTAAATGTGAATCTTATGGTGGCAGATTAGCAACAAAAGCAGAAATAACAGATGCATATAATAATGGTGCAAATTGGTGTACGTATGGATGGACAGATGGACAAACAGCATTTTATCCAGTTCAACAATGTGAATGGGATAAATTACACAATACAAATGAAAGATTACCAGAAAATGAAAAAACTTATTGTGGCCTTCCTGGATTAAATGGTGGATATTTTGCAAATCCAACATTAAAATTTGGTGTTAATTGTTATGGAAAAAAACCAAAAGGTAGTATAAGTGTTGCTAAAAAACCATATTGTCCACCAATGAATTTCTGTAAATTAGATAAAAATTTTCAGGCATCTCATGTACTAGATACAGATGAAATTGTAGGATTTAATAATGAACAATGGAATATGAAAATTTAATAATATTATAATTTAATTAAAAATATAATTATATAAATAAAAATATTTATATTTATTAACAAATGTACATATACATTATAATTATTATAATTATATTATTAATATTTCTTTTTAACTTTTTTAATAAATTATATATAAATAAAGAATTATTTTCTGTAGTTAACACAAAAGAAAATAATAATCCATATAATGAGGATATTTATAATATAAACAATCTAGAATATTCAATATCAACTAATTCTGACATATTATCTAAAGAAACATTTTGTGATGTAGGGCAAATATGTGGAAATATGAATGGTTTTGGAATATATGATAATAGTTGTAATTGTATATCTTCTAATACAGATCATCCACCAATTGTTTCAAATGCAGAAGTAGTAAATACACCTTCGCCGCATAGTACAACTGCTACAACTGCTACAACTACACCTGCAGCAGATACCTCATGTATTGCTAATCAAGATTTTAGTAAATATTGTAGTAGTTCAAATCCAAATTCTGGTGTAAAAAGCATAATTCCATGTAATAGTACAACTTCACGTGTTGAATGTGGTTTATATTATATTAATGGTATTCATTATAATAATAATAATATAATAACACCATGTTTAAACAAATCATCTGATTTTGATACTTGGTGTAAATATTATAATAATAAACCTATTCCTAATGGATATAATGTAAATAGTATTGGTGCTGCAGATATACTTATTGGTGCACACGGTGACTGTTATAATAATGATGGCACACCTAATAAAAATTTAGCACGTGCAATATGTGATAATAATCATATTGATACTATTGCTAAATTAGAACCAGATAATAAAAAAATAAATTATAATTTTTTTACAGAATGTAAACCTATAAATAATACAGATTTTACTTTTCTATGTTCAGAGTTGTTAAATTATCCATATGATAAAACTTATGCAGATCAAATATTAGGATATGATTGTAATCCAGGATTTGCTAGAGCAAAATGTATTAAAAAAAGTGATATTATACAAAATAATTTTAATACTGAATTAAATACGAATGTTTTAAGTAGTAATAAACCAAATATAGAAAATAATGCAAATTGTTGTTAATTAAGGTTATTTTCTGAAACAAATATTAAAGAAAATATGAAATTAAAATTATTTTATGGAACAAATATTAAAGAAAATATGAAATTAAAATTATTTTCTAGAACAAATGTTGAAGAAAATATGAAATTAAGGTTATTTTCTTGAACAAATGTTGAAGAAAATATGAAATTAAAATTATTTTCTGAAACAAATATTGAAGAAAATATGAAATTAAGGTTATTTTCTTGAACAAATGTTGAAGAAAATATGAAATTAAAATTATTTTCTGAAACAAATATTAAAGAAAATATGAAATTAAAATATGAAATTAAAATTATTTTCTGGAACAAATGTTGAAGAAAATATGAAATTAAAATTATTTTCTGAAACAAATATTAAAGAAAATACAATTTAATTTTTTTTCTAATAAATAAAGAACTATTTTCTAAAGTTTACTTAGAAAAATATATAATATAAATTTATATACGTTCCGGAAAATAACAATAAACTTACATTGACATTCCAGTTTACTACATATTTTCTTTAGAAACTTTTATTTTTATGATTTTTTTAGATTGAATTTTTTTTGTGATTTTTATTGTTTTTTTCTCAGATTTTTCATTTAAGTCAATAATATTTTTTTCTAATTTATGTTCAACTATATCTTCATCATCTTCTTCAAATTCTTCATCATCAATAAAATCTAATATAGATAATTTTATAATATTATGATAATATTTTTTAAAAATATTATTTATTAATTTATAAGCATCTTCAATTTGTTTGATAAGTCTTCCTCCTGTAATTATTACAGAACCACTTTTGAAAATAGAAATTGTAATTTTTTTACATTTTCCATCTCCTGTTCCAATTCCTTTTCCATTACATTTTGTTTTACACAAACATATACCATCTTGTGATATCTTTTCTGTATTCCAATAATAACCTATTATTAAACCTCTATATTTTTCTGGATTAAATTTAGTAAATAAATTTTTTTCATTATTATTCAAAATATTTAATAACTTAATTAAATCAATTTTAAAATTAGTATTATAATCACTGTTTATCATTGTTATTTTATAATTTACTATACTCAAATTTAATATTTCAGTTTCACTTGTTAAATCTGGAAAAATATCTTTCTCTTTTTTTAATTCTTCTAATAAAACACAACTTGCAAAATATCCATCACTCTCATTTTTTGCACCAGTTAATGTAATTTTACCGTTGTTAAATAATTTAATATTTACACATTTTGCTTCATTTGATGCTTTTACTATTATTGAACAACTATTATAAAAATATTCATTATCTTTCTTTTTTTTTTGTCTACCATGTTTTTTTAAAGAATTATTTTCTAAAATTTTTATTTCATTATACATATTTGTACATTCTTCTATATTATTATAATCAATATTATTTTCCATATATTTTACATGTGGTTTTTTATATTTTTTAATATGGCTTTCATCAAACCTGATATCTAGACTGTCTACGACAATTCCTTTAATTAAATAATCTTTATTTTCATTTAACATGATATTTTTTATTATTTTACGTGCAATAAATACAACTATTTTTGATAAATCTATATTATTTACACCATTTATATTACACATTGCTGATTGTGTAGATATTACAAAATAACTTGGTTGAGGTATAGTTTCATTTTCTTTATTATTAATCATTTTAATGAAATTTATAATTTTTAAATCCATATCTTCAGAATTGCTATTCATTTTTGCCATCTTATTTAATTAATCAGTTTTCTTTAAGTTGATATATTATTATTTTTATAAAAATAATAAATCAATTTTTATTTTTATTAATAAAATCTGATATAATATCATAGTCATTTTTATTATTTAATTTACATATTTCAATAATATTATTATTATTTGATACAGAACCACATGTAAAAAGAATAACTCCATCAAAACTATTTATACTCATATGTATATAATATTTATCCGGTTTTTTCCTAATTTCAATAATATGTAATTTATTTATTATACGTGATGTTAAATTAATAAAATTTTTCATATATAATATATGTATTTATAATGTCTTTATATAGAATAATCTATAAAGTATACTGAACATTTACTTAATTAAACTCCATTAGAGATATTTAATAAATATTTTTTTTCTAAATAAGAAAAATATCTTATATAATTATATAAAATGGATCCTTTAATTATAATTATATTAATTATAGTATTATTTACATTCATAATAGTTGTTTATTATTTATTTAAAATGAATGATCGTAATAATCATAAACATATTATAAATTATCCTTATTTTCCATATCCAATTGGTGGTTGTGCAGGAACACGTTTTGGATGCTGTCCAGATGGAATAACAGCAAGAAATATTTCTGGTTCAAATTGTTTAAAAAGTACACCAGATAGTTGTGCAAAAACACGATTTGGTTGTTGTCCCGATGGACAAACATCAAGATTTGATGCACATGGTTCAAATTGTACAGTATAGATTAAATTTTTATATTATTTCATCATTAATAAGTTTTTCTAAAACATCTTCAGCACTATTTATTGCAGCATTTAAACTAGCGTCAAATATAGGTGATAACCATTCTCCACACGAGTATTTATTTTCTTTAAATTTACTTTTATCTATTGAATTAGGATAATGGTATGAATTTATCCAATATTTTTTATAAACTTTTTTAACTAATATATCACAATCAAAAATATCTTTTATCATATTTTTTATAAAAATTTTTAATTCAAAATCAGTTAAATTATTTAATTTAATCGAACGTGAAGAAGTTGCAAAAATAGTAAAATAATCTTCATTTCTCCATAGCTCACAAACAGATATATTTTTATCTTTACAATATAGATAAGTATTAGATATATTATATATTTTCAATAATTTTTTATTTTTAAAAAAAATTTTAATAGCCGGTTTTATATATCTTAAATATTCATTTGGAATATATGCATTGACAATAATATCATGATTTTTAATATTGTTTATATCATATAAATATTCTATCTTTATATTTTCTGTTAAATCATTTATAATTAAATTATATAAAGTTTTTGTTATTATATAATTATCTGTTCCTAATTTTTTATCTAAATTACTAATTTCTATATTTAATGCATTTTTATCAATATCTTCTATTTCCATTGAATATTCATGGCATATAAAAATTGTTTTAATATCATCTGATAAATAATCTAAGTTATTTATTATTTCAATATAATCACTATTTTTAATATTTTTATTATGAGAAATAATTATTGGTTCATTTAATTTAATTAATACTTTATTGATATCGATATTTTTTAATTTTAATAAATTTTTAATATAATTATATAAACTATAATTTTTATAATGTACTTGTTCTGCACCAACTAAATAACCATTTTCTAATCTAAATTTTCCTCCCAATTTATCTGTTTTTTCATAAATAATTACATCAATATATGAATTATATTCTTTAATTTTTTTTGCAAGATACAGCCCACTCATTCCAGCACCTAAAATACCAATACTTTTATTATATTCATTGTATGAAATCATTATAAACTATTTATAACAAACATAATTATTTAAAAAATCTTTTTTATTAAATTTTTCTACATATACAATGAATTTATCGGAGGATTTATCCATAGATAAGAACTATTTTCCGGAATGTCAATGAAGGAAAATATGTAGTAAACTGAAGCGTTAGCGTAAGTTTATGGTTATACTCCGGAATGTCAATGAAGGAAAATACAATGGAATTTATCAGAGGATTTATCCATAGATAAGAACTATTTTCTGGAGTTTACGAAGGAAAATAAAGACAAGAACTGAAACGAATGTGAAAGTTCTTCGATATTTTCCGGTGTGTCAATGAAGGAAAATAAAGACAAGAACTGAAACGAATGTGAAAGTTCTTCGATATTTTCCTTCATTAATATTCCGGAAAATACAATAAACCTTTATTGCGTAAAATATAGAATCTTAGCATAAGTATTTTCTTTCACATTTTGTTCCAGAAAAAATTGATTTTTATTGTTTAATATAATACTATTATTAATTAACAATCAAATATACAAATACAAATGGAAATATTAATCAACATTAGTCAAATTGCGATTATTACAGGCGATAATAAGTATAAAACAAAACGTGATTTTTTAATAGAATTTTGGCAAAAATATGATAAAAAAGATTATGAAAAATTTAGTAGCACTATAGGATTTGTTAAAGAAAATGATAAAGAAATTATTGAAAAAATTGCCTCTAAAAATAATATTGATATCACACAAGAATTAAAATCATGTTCTAAAACAACTAATTTAAATGATTTTGCTTTAATAAAAAAAAATATATTATCGAAAGTTGATAATTTAAATGAATCCGAAAAAAAAGAAATAATTAAATCTATTGATAATGTTACAAATACTAAGTTTGGAATTAAAAATGAAACTGATGTTACTAAATTATATGAATCAATGACAAATAGTATTATTATTAAAGATAATAGATATCATAAAAAAGTTATTTATAGTACACAATTTCTTAATATTATGATAGGTGGTAAAATAGATGGTATAAATAATAGTAATAGTTGTATTATAGAAGTAAAAAATAGAGTAAAAACTTTATTTTTTACACTTAGAGATTATGAAAAAGTACAAATAATGTGTTATATGAATTTGTTTGAATCTTTAAAGGGACATCTTGTTGAAGCACTTAAAAAAAAAACAAATACTGATATAAATATTATTGAAGTAGATTATGATGAAAACTATATGACATATATTATTTCAAAAATAATAGTTTTTGGACATTTTTTTTATGATTTTTTTAATAATGATAAAATTAAAAAAGATTTCTTAGAAAATAAATTTGAAGTTAATTCTATATTTTAATTTTATATATATTATATTTTAATATAATTTTTTTCTAATAAAACTATATAATGAAAAAAAATAATACTTTTTTTTTAACAACTATTGCTATTATTATTATAATTATTATTATTTTAATATTAGTTTATTTTTCTAATCATCCAATTAATTCTATAAATCATAACAGTAACTCCCGTTATAAATGGATTACTAGTGGAACGTGTGCTTCTAATAATTTACATAATATATCAAAAGATGATTGTTCTAATTATTTACAAAGTTCTAATTATACTATTACAGATGCTGATCATGGTCCACCTGGATGTTGGCTAGTTTTAGGTGATTCATTAAATGGAGTATTAAAAAAAAATCCGCAGTTTAAAGGTAAAGGTTTCGGATGTTGGTCTAATGTTCAAACAGATGGTAAACAATGTTCCGATGATTTCCCTTGTGTTTGTAAAGCTTAAAATTATTATTTAGCAAGATATTTAAAAAAAATTAATTTAATTAATTTTTTTTAAACGCAACCAACTTAAAGAATTTATAATAAAATTATATATAAAATGAGCGAAAAAATAATGGAATTAAAAACCGTTCAAACAGGTGCATTCAAAACACTAATAGAAGCCCTAAAAGAGATTTTAACTGATGCTAATATAGAATTTACTGAATCTTCAATGAAAGTTATTACAATGGATCCAACACAAACAATTTTAGTACATTTAAAATTAGAAAAAGATAATTTTGAATCATATCTATGTAAACATAAAATTTGTATTGGAGTTAATATGTTAAATTTTTTTAAATTAATTAGAACACTTACAAATAATGATGCTCTCTCAATGTTTATTGAATCTGACAATACAAATTGTCTAGGAATTCGTATTGAAAATGGTGAAAAAAATAGTTTAACTACTTATTATTTAAATTTAATTGAAGTTGATGAAACAACTTATCAAATTCCTCCTGCTCAATTTGAATCTATTATCACAATGCCAAGTAATGAATTTAATAAAATTTGTAGAGATATGATAAATTTATCAGATATTATTGAAATAAAATCTGTTGGAAATCAAATGATTTTTTCATGTAAGGGTGAATTTGCATGTCAAGAAACAATCATTGGTGAAGCAAGTAATGGTTTAAATTTTGTCAAATCAACTAATGATGACACAATTATTCAAGGATATTATAATTTAAAACATTTAGTTTTATTCACAAAATGTACAAATTTATGTAATTCTATTGAGATTTATATGAAGAATAATTTTCCTATTGTGATAAAATTTGCCGTGGGGTCGCTTGGGAATCTTAAAATGGCACTCGCACCAAAAGTAGAAGTAGATTAAGGAAGTTTAAAAATAGCATATTCTCCAGTGACAATTATATATAGTAAACTAGAGCTTTAGCGTAAATTTAAGGTTATTTTCTGGAAAGCTATATTCAAAAGAAAATACAGAAAAACACCGGAATGAAATGAAAGTTCATCGCTTATATTCAGGAGTTTACGAAGGAATATAAAATATATAGGTAAACTTCAGAAAATAGTGATGAATTTTCATCTTTGATTTAAAAAAAAAATTGAATTTTATTTTTTAAACTATTTATTTTATATATATTTTAATACACTAAATATAAAATGAATATTGAAAAAGGAACTGCTTACGAAATTTATATAAACAATTATTTAAACAATAGCGATAAAAATAATATTGCATGGCTATGGAAAAATATTCCATACAAAGATTTACGCAAAGCTGGAATATTGGGAGATTGGAATATTTACCGTATAAATAAAAAAAGATTATTAAATGAAAATGAAAATTCATTACAAGATACAGGTATAGATATTTTATTATTAAATAATGATAAATATTATATAGTTCAATGTAAAAATTATGATTCTAAAAATTATGTAAATATGGAATCTTTAGCAGGATTTTATATGATGATTTCGCATTATGATTTACATGGAATTTTATATTATACATCAAAATTATCACATAATATTTTATCACAAAAACATACTGAAAAAGTAAAGTTTATTCATAAAATTTTTGAAAATGAACCAATATATATTGAGAACAATATAAACAACGTAAATGAATACAGTAATTTATTAGAAACTCCATTTGATTATCAAATTGAAGCATATAATGTAATTACTACAGTTTTTGAAACAAAAAATAGAGCAATTTTACATCTTCCTTGTGGAATGGGTAAAACATTAACATCAATGAAAATTAGTTTAAATTACGACCAAATTGTTATTATTAGTCCATTAAGAGAATATTGTACACAAAATTTAGAAAGATTTAAGTCTGAATATAAATACAAAGATTACACTGGACTAATTATAGATACAGATGGTTTACGGGATGAAATTAAAATATTAGATTTTATTAAAAAAAACAAAAAAATAATTTTAAGTGTATGCTATAAATCGTGTGATATTTTATCAAAAGTTTTAAATAAATTATCTAATCATATAATTTTAATTGATGAGTTTCACAATATATCAAAAAATGATGTTATGGGTTTAAATGAAAATGGAATATATGATATACTTATGTCAAATTCAAAGATTTTATTTATGTCTGCCACACCAAAGATTTTTACAATTGATGATGACGATATTGAAAATTTAGAATTAAATGAAGATATTTTTGGAACTATTGAATATAAATATGATATGGGTTTAGCAATTAAAAATAATTTAATTTGTGATTATGAAATTTATGTACCTGATATTGAAATAAATACAACAAGTTTTATTAATGATATTAAAACAGAAATTGATATTAAATCATTGGAAGATTATATTATTATTGAATCTGAATTTTCTATTAGAGGAATGTTGGAAACTGGAGTAAGAAAAAAAATATTTTATGCTAAAACTCATGAAGAAGCATATAAATTTAAAGATGCTTTACTCATGATATGCAAAGAATATTATAGTATTGATATTTATGTTGATACTATTTTATCTTCTAACACAAAATTATCAAGAAAAGAAAAATTGGATAAATTTAAAAATTTTGATGGATTATCAATTATAGTAAATGTTGAAATTTTAAATGAATGTATTGATATAGTTAAATGCGACTCTATTTTTATGAGTAGTCTTTCTAAATCATTAACAAAAGTTATTCAAAGATTTTCAAGAGCAAATAGAAAAGATAAAGATAATATACATAAAATATCTAAAATTTTTATATGGGCAAACAAATATGAAGAAATTATTGATACAATTATGAACTTAAAAGATTTTGATTCAAGTTTTACTTGTTCAAAAGTAAAAATATTTTCAGTTAGTAATAATAATCAACAAATTTTGGAAAGAAATACAAATGAGATAAAATATACAAAATTAGATAATTTTATACTAAATATTCATAAAGTTTTAACATGGAATGAGAAATTTAATCATTTAGTAGATTATACTGAAAAACATAATACATTTCCTTCTAGAAATAGTGAAAATAATTTTATTCGAATGATTGGTATTTTTTTTGCTAATCAATCATATTCATATAAAGAAAACATAAAACTAATGAAAAACAAAAAATATTATGATATATGGACTCAATTTTTAGAAAAATATTCAGAATATAAACAAGATAATGAAAAAAGATGGATATCTATATTAGATAAAGTTAAATACTTTATGACTACCAATCAAGATTCACCATCTCGTTACGCAAAAAATGCTAAATCAGAATCAGATTTAGATTCATCTGAAGATATTTCCGATATTGATACATATTATAGTATAGAATCTAATCTTGGTTCATGGATTGCAAATCAAAAAGAAAATTACAAAAAACGTACTAAAATGTTTTCATATAAATCTGTTAATGGAAATAATGTAAATAATCATGATATTATCGTTCAATTATGGATACAATTCAATATTGAATATAAAAAATATTTATTAACAAATGAAGAAAATTGGTATTCAACACTCGATAATTTAAAAAATTATATTCAACAAAATAATAAAAGACCAAGTGAACATTCTAAAGATACTAAAGTTAGACATTTAGCATTATTTGTTGCAACACAAATTAAAAACTATAAAAATAAAACTCAAATTATGAGTGATGAAACTATATATAATCAATGGACATTGTTTATGAATGAATATATGGATAAATTTAAAACATTAGATGAAAAATGGTATGATAGATTAGATGATTTAGATAATTTTATCGAAACATATAAACGTAGACCAAATAAACATTCAACTAATGTTGAAGAAAAATCTATAGGAGAATGGTTGACTAAACAAAGTGCTAAATATAGAAATAAAAGTTTTAAGTCTGAACAAATTCATAATGATTTTGAAAAAGTTGTATCTAAAATTTAATTTTACAATGTTTAAATATTTTTTTATAAAAATCATTACATGCTTCTAATAACTTTTTTTTAGATGTTGTTTTATCATTTATTATAAATTTTTTATTTTAATCTTTTTCTAATGAAAAATAAAAATAATAATTTTTATATCAAATGAATTATATGCAGTAAAACCTATTATTTTTATATATTTTTTTTTATTTTCTAATATTAAAGCCATATATTTATAAATTTAAAATGTTAAAGAAAGTTTATGAAAGAATATATGAATATATGTATTTTCCTTCTTAAACTCCGGAGTATAGCGATGAACCTTCATTTCATTCCGATTCTTTTCTTCCAGATAAATTTTCCGATAAATTAATTGTATGTTAAAACAAAGTGCTAAATATATCAATAAAAGTTTTAAGCTTAGTCAAATATGTAGTAAACTGTAGCTTTAGCGTAAGTTTATGGTTATTTTCCGGAGTTTGTGAAGGAAAATACATATAAAATATAATTTTTTATTAAGGTGTGTATTTATTTTTTTATATATCAATATTATAAAATAATGTTTTGTGAAAAAATAGTTTCATTAAAAAATGATAAGATATATAATAATTATGAAGAATTTATAAATAATAATAGTGATTATAAAAATACAAATTTATATTATATACCAAATGACCAATTTAATAGTAAAAATATAAATTATTTATCAAAAACTTTTATGACTATTGCAATTATTAAATATATTCAAACAAATTTTGACATAAATTATATTTATGAAAAATATTTAAAAAATAATATGTGTATTACTCAATGTGGTTCATCAATAACAATTTTATTATTATTATCTAAGAAAAAATTTAATTTTGATGAGTTATTGTTATATATAAAAGATTCTAATATATACAATGTAGTAATTAATTTTTGTAATTTTATTAGAAAAAATTATAAATTAAGTGATTTTTATGCAGAAAAATTATTCATTAAAATAGTTGAATTAAAAAATTTAAATATTAATGTTAATTATTACAGAGATTTTACAGATATTGATAATCTATGTGATTATATTACATATACTTGTAATCATTATTTTATAACAAATATTTCACATATTCCAATGACAATTAACAAATCAATTGTATTAGATATTAATATTATAAATATAAAAGATGAAAATATTAATAAATATTGTTCTAAAAAAAGAGATAATAAACTATTTTCTATAATAATGAATGATAATTTAAGATATTTAATTGATATAAATATTTTAAATATAATAGATAATCTAAATTTTATAAAATTAGATTATGATGTAATTCCAAAACAATATGAATATTGTAATGAAAATAAAGATTATTTTATGAAACTAATTTAATATTTTACTGCAGCATACAAAGCATGATATATCGGTGAATTATCTTTATCCTGAATTTTTCTTAATCCGTAATATAGACCAAAAAAATTACCATTCAAATCAATATTATTAATTATATTGTTTAAAATTTCACCTGCAGGTTTGTTTACTTTTTCTATTTGTTCTGCTAAAACACCAGTAAGTAAAACAACTTTTGTATTACTTAAATGATTATCTAATACTGTTAAATCAACGCCAGTCATTTATATAATTTATACAAATATTTAAATTTATATTTCGATAAAAATAAATTTAAAATTTTAATAAATTATAAAGTGTTTCTATAAAAAATTTTAAATTTTTTTCTTTATTTAATTTTAATATATCTATCATAATTTTTTTATTTATATCAAAAACTATATCATTTAAAACATTTAACAATAAATTTTCTTTAATATCTTTTTTATTAAAATAAATATTTAAAGATAACCAATCTTTAGCATTTTCTGTTATATCATGTAATTGAAAACATAGTGGTATTTTATAAGTATATTTTATATTTTCAAATATAGGATCAATACATAAAAAATTATCATATACTAATTTTATTGTTTCTGGATTAATAGTTATTAATTTATCTATTATTTTTTTTGAATAAATAATAGCATGTGAAGTGTATCCAATAATTAATTTATTATGATTATTATTTACTTTATTTAATATAAAAGGAATACAGCCTAAATAATATATAAATTCATTATTAATATTTTCTAACATAAATTTATTTATATTGTATTTATTTGTGTTAATAAATACTTTTTCATCATAAAAAAAATCATCTTCATGTATTAATATATTATTATATTTTTTTTCATAAGCATGTTTAAAAATTGTGAAGTTACAATCTCTTAAATCTTTATCTGGAGTATCTATATATTTTTTTTTATTATTATTTTTATAACCTTCATTAATTAAAATATAACATACCTTAGTTGGTCTAAATTTTAATAATTGTTCTTTTATATGATCTAATCTTCCATTATCTTTTAAATGAATTACATAAGTTGCATCTATACCTTCATCAAAAATACCTTTATCAAAATTAATTAATTCAAATGAATAACCATATTCATTATTTATCATTTATATATATTTAAAAAACATAAAATAATGAACTTTTATAGAATAATTTTTTCAATATATATTTTTTTATTTTTAATTTTTATAATGTAGTCTGAATATTGAATTATATTTGGATTATGACATATAAATACAACACTTTTTTTCTTTAATTCTTGAATTCTTTTTAATTCTTTTATAACTATTATTTCTAATTCTGTATTAATATTTGATGTTGATTCGTCTAAAAACCATATAGGTTTATCATGTAATATTAATCTTATTAATTTGATTCTTTGTTTTTCACCAGTACTTAAAAAATTAACATTATCATTTAATTTGTCAATATATTTTTCCATATTAAATAATTTAAGATAATAATATATGATATTATAATCAATATTTTTTACACAATAAGTTAAATTAAATAATATTGAATAATTATTAAATATATCTGAATTTAAATTAATAAATGATATATCTTTTTTAATATCATCAAATATATAGTCATCATATAATCCCATATAATGAATTTTACCAGAACTACATTTATTTTTCTTCATTAAAAAATTACATAAAGTTGATTTACCATCACCTGAATTTCCATACAAAAATACCCATTTATTTTTAGGTATTTTTATTGAAATATCATCAAATAATACATTTTCATGATAAGAATGCGATATATTAGATATTTTAAATAATATTTCAGAATCGCTTAAATATAAATCTTTAATATCTTTTTTATCAATTAACTCATTTAAAATTTTATAATAAATTGAATTATCTATTAATTTTTTTTGCAATACTATTACAACATCAATTAATTTTTTTATTCTTCCTCTTATACTATTATTTATATGTCTAGATAATATTGGATTAAATGGTGTTAATAAAAAAAAAATAAAATTATACCATCTTTCGGTTTGATACATATTTCTTATTTTACCATTTAGAGATGAAGGCATTCCAATAAAATTTTCATATATTTCATCTATTAAAATATCAATATTTTCAATTATTTTATCTGTATGAAATTTATAGTTATCAACTTCTTTAATAAAAAAAAAATTATCTAATAAATGATTTATTTCTTCATACAAATTATTTTTATAATTTAAATAATCTTTTCTATCTATTGACAATTCATTTTCTATAAATTTTATGGAATTTAAAGCAAGTATTAATATATAAATATTTAATAAAATTGAATTAAAAATACTATAATCATATTTATAAACATATTGTAATGTATTTAAATCCAATAATGAATTTATTACTAATATAATTTGAACAATAACATTATTATATGAAAACCATATTTCTAAAAAATTTTCAGAATAATTTTTTAAAATGTATTCATATTCTTTTTTTAAATCATCATTTAATATTTTATTTTCTATTTTTAGATGGAATAATTTAAAATCTTCATAAATATATTTTTTTATAAATTCTTTATCTTTTTCAATAAAAATTTTACATAAATAATTTTCAATTGGATGTCCTACTAGATATAATAAAAATGTATTTATTGTAGATGGAAAAAATAAAGTATAGTCTAATCCCAAATCAACTGATTTATTAATAATTAATAATTTTAATCTATCATAATTGTCTTTTTTTTCATATTCAATTATTTTATTTAAAATTTCTATATAATCCATATTTTATATGTAATATAAAAAATAATTTTTTAGTAAAAATTATTTTTATCATTAATATATAATATGCTATTTTTAAAAATGATTTATTTTTCATTAAAATACACTTATTTATATATATTTTCATATGATAAACATTTTTATGATAAATTGTTAGTAGAATTAAGTCATATAAATATTATATTTATTAAAATTTTTCAATGGTTATCATCTGAAAAAAAAATAAACGACAAATATTTATTATTATTAAAAAAATATGTAGATAATTGTCCATATGACGATGATTCAGTTGATAAAGAAACATTAATTAATTTAATTAAATACTCAAATGAAAATAATCATAACTTAGAATTAACATCTTTTATTCCATATAGATCAGGATCTATAAATTTAGTATTTATAGCGTATTTAAATAATAAAAAAGTAGTTATAAAAATATTAAGAAGAAATATAATAAAAAAGATAGAAGAATCAATAGATTTTTTTTATTATATTGGTAATATTTTTTATATAATATTTTATATTTATAATATTCAAGATATTATTTATGATATTATATATAAAAATAAAAATATATTAATTGAACAAACAAATTTAAAAAATGAACTAGATAATATTAAATTATTTAAATATAAATATAGAAATAGTAATTATTTAATAATACCTAATTTTTATGAAGAGTTTACCGATAAATATAATAACTTAATAGTGATGGATTTTATTGAAGGTTGTACAATAGATAATATACAAAAAGAAGATAAAGAAGAATTTAATAAAATATATTTAAAATATACTTATTCTTTTTTAGAGAAAGAAATAATACATGGAGATCTTCATATTGGTAATATATTATTTTGTAAATTAAATAATACAGAAAAAAACATGAATAAAATAAAAGAAAATACAATAAATTTATTAGAATATAGTATAGATAAAAAACTATTTTCTAAAAAACTAATGAAAAAAAATATAGATATTAATGAATGTGATAGTCCTTATATATATTCTAAAGAAAATACAATGAATTTATCTGTAGATAAAGAACATGTTAAAGAAAATACATATAAAATCGGGTTAATTGATTTCGGTATAATACATATTTTAAATAAAAATGAAATTGATTTAGCTTATAAATTATTTAAAACAACTGATATTGATGATTTTTTAAAAACATTAATATATTCATTAAAAAATTTTATTAAATCTAAAAATAAAATAAATAATATTGATATTTTAATAGATATTTTATATAAAGATATTCATACTTATTATATAGAAAATATTAGTAATATTAATGGTAATTTATTTGATATTAATGCTATAAAATATATTTTATATAGAATAAATTATTATAACTTAGAAATTAATGAAAGAGTTGCAAATTTTATTATATCTTTATGTATAATTAATTCTCTAAGTATATATTTTACAGATATAGATTCTTTTACAAACAATAAAAATTTAAATAAAAAATTATTTATTAATAATTTTTAAATATATTTTTTTATTTGTTTAATATAAATGGATAATTTTACATTAATTTCTAAATATAATAATTCAAGTATTTTTAATAATGATAATTTTTATGATATATATTTTAATGATAATTCATACGGATGGTTAAAATTTAAGTATATTGATAAAACATTAAGTATATATATGTCAATAAAAAATATTGAAGGTTATATTTTATGGACAAAATATATAGACGATTTTGATTTTATGAATATTGAATTAATATGTACAGATATTAATGGTACATATTTAAAAAAAAATATAAATTATTCAAAATTAATAATAAATTTTCATTTAAATATTAAAAATATAAATGATATTGAAAATTATATTGAACAATCGGATTTTTTTTATAAAATATTATTAACTGATAATAATAAAACAAATAATTTAATTAATTTTAATAAAATTAATAATATTAATAAATCATTAGATTTAGATAAAAATGATATAAATAAATTATTTAATATTAATAATTTATTACAAGAATTTATTAAATTAATAAATAATAAAGATAAGAACTTAATCGAATCTTTAAGTTCTTTATTTACTGAATCAAATACCAAAGAAAATATAGAAAATAAATTATTGGACTTAATAAAAGTAATAAAAGAAAAAAAAATATTTTCTTTTATAAACTTATAAAACATTTTATTTATTATATCTATTAGAGTTAACTCTAAAAATAGCGATGAATCTACAGAAAAGAACCAGAATGCAATGAAGGTTTATCGCTAATTTCTTAATATTCTATATATTTTTTTAATCTTATTATAATTTTTTTTAATAAAAAAATTATTATATCTATTTTAAGTTGACTTAATTCTTTTTTATAAAAAAAATCAATTTTAAATTTTATATTATTATCAATTAAATTAATATAAATAATTAAATATTCTAATTCTATTTTATCATACTTATTTTCAATATTATTATAATTATTTAATAATATATTTAATACTATTGTATTATTTATATTTTCAACATCATATTTAAAATATAAATAATAATTAGTATCTAATAAAGTATTCAAATTATTAAACATTAATAATTCATGATTATTTATTTTTGAATATTTATATATCACATCATTATTTAATTCATATAATAAACTACCTATTATTTTGTTATTTATTATTTCTATAAAATTAGATGAAGAATCATATAATGTTTCAAATTCGATTGAATATAGTAAATCGTTTATTTTTTTTATAATAATTTTATTATCATTTAAATCTTCCATTTTATAATAGATAAATAAAAAAAATATAATAATATTACAAATTAAAGTTTATATACAATAAATTTTAATATATAAAGTAAAAATACAGAAAATAATCTGAATGCAATGAAGATTAATCGCTATATTTCGGAGTTTACGAAGAAAAATACAGAAAATAATCTGAATGCAATGAAGATTAATCGCCATATTTCGGAGTTTACGAAGAAAAATACAGAAAATAATCTGAATGCAATGAAGATTAATCGCTATATTTCGGAGTTTACGAAGAAATATACAGAAAATAATCTGAATGCAATGAAGATTAATCGCTATATTTCGGAGTACAGAAAAGAATCGGAATGTAATAAATATATTTATACATTTAGATTTATATGGAGTTTATATTTTCCTTCGTAAACTCCGGAAAATAGTTTTTATATACTGATAAATTCATTGTAAAAGTACTGTAATAAAATGAAGATTGATCATTATTTTAGAAAAACTATATTAGAATAAAAATTAAAATTTATAGATTTAATGTTGATATTGATGTTATTGTTGTTTGCACATATGTTCCAATACCAGATGAAGATGTGTTTGAAAATTCTATTTGTCCTCCAATATTTTGTATTTGAATTTTATCTAATGCATTATATACATAATTATTTATAATAATTTGTGTAGAATTACTTGCTGGATCAATATCATTAAGAGATAAAGCTATGTTATTAATAAATACTGATACATTGTTATAATTTGTACCAATTATAATTAATTGATTTGGGTTGGATGCATTAGTACTTGTTAAAGTAGGCGGTAATACAAAATTAAATAAATTGGTTTGAACAGTTGTTCCAATTGCAGTAATTGATATAGTTGGATTAATATTTGTATTATATGAAAGTATTCTAAATGATAATGTAGTTGATGTAAAATTATATATGCTTATATTATTTCCATCAAATAGTACTTGAGTTATATAGATTAAATTAGTACCAGTAATTGTTATAAGAGTACCTCCTATAGATGAACCATAATTTGGAGATACATTACTAATAGTCGGAGGATTATAAATTGTGTATCCATTATTAAATGTTGTATTACCTCCAATGTCTAAAATACTAAAGTTAAATGTACCACTATAAACATTTTGTATAGAACATGTTATTTGCGTTGTACTTACTACTATTAAATTTGTTACATTTAATATATTTTGTCCAGTTGTTGATATTACACTTAATGTTGGACTATAAAAATCTGTTCCATTTATAGTTATATTTATGATTGATAATCCAACTAATGAATAATTTTTATTATCATTATTATATATACTTATTATTGATGGAACATTTCTGGGAATAACAGAATTTGAATTTACACTTTTATTACTAGTTCCATATGCATTAGTTGATGTTACAGTAAAAGTATATGATTCATTATTTGTTAACCCTGTAAAAGTTACGTAATTTGAACTTGTTTGTACAGGTGTTATTGTATTATCACTGCAATATACCATATAATATAAAATATTTTGACTGGGATCATTTATATCCCATGTAATATATGCACTACTATTTCTAGGTATAGCATTTATATTTATTGGTATTGTTGGTACAGTTTGATATGTAAATAAACAAGCACTTGTTACAGGTGATGTTTCATCAGTATTATTATTTTTAACTGTTATATTAACAACACCAGCAACATTAGGTGGAACTGTAACATTAAATGTAGTAGAATTTACAAGTGTAATTTGGGTTGATGCTACATTACCAAAAAAAACAGTACAATTTATATTAAAATTTGTTCCAGTTAATGTAATTATAATTCCACCTAATATATTTGATACATTTTCACTAAGTTGTGTAACAGTAGGATTTGTTGGTGATAATACTCTTACATTTATAGGATTTGACGTAACAGTATATATAATAATTTGATCTAATATATAATTTGTTACGGTACATGTATAATATCCATTATTTGATATTTGTATATCTGGTAATGTATAAATATTAATTGTTGCATTTGCTATATTATTATATGTTATATTATCACTACTATATTTCCATTGATATGTTATTGGGGAAGTACCATTTACAAGTACTTGTAATGTTAATGTTTGTCCTACTATCAATATTTGATTAGATGTTATAGATGTTATAAATGCTGGTGTTCCATAATTATAATAAGGATCAAAATAATTACCAGTAAAACTTTGAAGTATATAGGGTATATTATCATTATATGTTATCCATGAAGATTGATTATTTTCTAAATTTAAACTAATTGAGGCATCATTATTAGACCAACTATTTGTTAAATATGTATATGTTAATGATAAATCTACATAATCATATAAAGATGGAGCAATAAATCCATTATTATTATTATATAAACTACATACATATGAAAATACTATAGATAAATTTAAATTATTTGACTTTACTTGATTTATTCCTCCTATAAAACCTCCTGCATTATTTGAAATATTTCCTAATGTATAACAATTAAATAATATTAATAATATATCTTGACTATTATTGACATCTGAACCTATTATACCACCTGAATTATTACCAATAATATTTCCTGTACTAAATATATTATTTATTCGAAAGCTATTATAAAATGTAGCATAACTACCAAATATACCCCCTGTATTATTACCTATTATATTTCCCATTGAAAATAGATTATAAATATTACATCGAGCTTTATTATTATAATATGCACCTATTATACCTCCTGCATTGTTACCTATTATATTTCCTAATGTATAACAAAAATTAATGTTACTATTAGAATAAGCACCTAATAATCCACCCGAATAATTACCTGTTATATCAATTGAACAAGAACATGTATATATAGTACCTAGATTTGTACAATTTTTATTCCAATATGATTGACATAAAAATCCTGCATAATCATTTAATATTGCATTACCATTTATATTAAATTCTTGAATACTACATAAATTATAACCATTTTTTATACTTGTACCATTTTGAAATATACCATTATATTTTTGTGATGAATTAATATTTAAAGTTATATTCTTAATATTGTCACCTATAAATTTAAGTTGTGCCGAACCCATTATAAAATATTGATTTATATCTGTTAATGTTAAATTTGTATTTATAGTTACATAAGTTATATTATCCAAACAATTTTGTATGCCAATTATCATAACAGGCCATGAATTAATTTCTGTTGTTATACCATTTATTTTATATGATATAATGCCATTATTTTGTGATATTAATATATTTGAAGATGTATCTGGACTTATTTGTGCTTTAATAACTGTATAAGTTGATGGTACAATATTTAAATAAATATCATAGTTCACACTGTTTATACTATTAAATATTTTACATGTATATTTACCGTCTTGTAATAACTGAGCATTTGTGATTGTATATGAGTTTGTATTTATTCTAGGTATAATTGTATCATTAAAATACCATATATAATTAATTGGCAATGATCCAATACATTGAACAGTTAAAGTAATTGTATTACCAATATAGACATATTGGAATGAATCAGATGATAAAGAATATATAATAGAAAGTGCAGAATTATTTTCTAATGATATCAATATATAAGGTAAATTAGTAGGTGGACTTGGATATATCCATGCATTAGTACTATTATCTAATGATTGTTTTGCTAATGTGTCATCCCATTTAGCATATTGATTATAATAGCAATTTGTTATTGATAATGTTTGAATATAACTATTCATATATTGCGAAATAAAATAATAATTTGAGTTAGCATAATTATCAGATAATCTACTTACATAACAGTTATTTATATTTATTATTGGTAAATGTGTTGGTATAACTCCTGAATTATAATAAACATTTCCACCCACTATTCCACCTATGCTAGCACTTGTTTTATTAAATGAACATATTGAATAACAGTTATTAATATTTATTGTAACTGATACATTTGGATTTATTGTATAACCAAGATTATTACCAAATATACCTCCTCCATTAATACCTGATATAATACCTATTGAAAAACAATTTGAAATAGTACAATCTGACTGAAAAAAACTACCTACAATTCCACCAGAACAATTAAATATTTCACCTATACTATAACAATTATTTATATAACTGCATTTAGAATATGAACCTAATATACCACCTGAATTATTTATAATGAATGCCCCATTAAGTGTTCTACAGTTATTTATACTATAAAAATTAGAGTATACACCTGCTATTAAACCAATCCATTGGCTGTAGGAACTATATTTACTATTTATATTTACTATGCAACCATTTATTGTATTTCCTGATGCTCCATAACCAAATAAAGATTGACATATAACACCATTAAAATTATTTAAATTTATTAAATCACTTATTAATATATTAATATTTTGAATACTAATGTTGTTATATCCATTTATTGGACTTGTTAAAGTTAATGTTTCAATAGTAGTGCTATAATTATAACTAGGATTTATTTGAATATTTATTTGTCCAGAACCGTTTTGTATTAATCCATTATAAAAATATATTACGTTAATAGTAATAGTTTGATATGTTGTATTATAATATCCATTAAATGTTATATTATCACTTCCTACTATAAAATATTGTGATATATCAGTTATTATTAAATTATTTAATATATAAACAAATATTGTTGAATTTCCACTATTTATTATAGTTAATGGCCAATTTATATTTGTATACGTAATCTTATTTAAGGAATATTGTATAATATTATTATTATTCTGATATATAAAAATATTTCCTGAAGATATATTTATAATTGTGCCAGACATTTATTTATATATTAGATAATATTTTTTTTCTAATTAAATAATAAACAAAATGGGTAATTCTTTTTCAGGTCCATTATCTGGTGGAACAAATATTACAATAAATGGAACAGGTTTTATACAAGGTATAACAAAGGTTTATGTTGGTTCATTATTATCATCACCAATTATTCCAACTGTTACTAATAGTGGAACACAATTAAATTTTGTATCACCTATTAGTTTAACATCTGGAACTCTTAATATAATAGTTTCAACATCTGGTGTATCTCAATATATTTATAACGCGTTTACATATATAGATGCACCTAATATTACTTCTTTAAGTCAATCATCGGGTAGTATAAGTGGTAATAATAGTATTATTATTTACGGACAATATTTAAATAATATTATTAATGTAGTTTTATCACAAATAAATCAAAATGTTAATGTACAAAATATTTCTTCAGATGGAACACAACTTACTGTTATAATGCCTTCTGTATCTAATACAGGTACATATGATTTAACTGTAAATACTGTAGGAGGAACATCTTCTACGCCATATTCTTATACAGTTCCATCTGGACCGACAGGATCAACAGGATCAACAGGATCAACAGGATCAACTGGATCAACTGGATCAACTGGATCAACAGGATCAACAGGATCAACTGGATCAACTGGACAAACCGGACAAACCGGACAAACCGGACAAACCGGACAAACCGGACAAACCGGACAAACCGGACAAACCGGACAAACCGGACAAACCGGACAAACC
>Ga0214919_10002283_pt1 | contig 30346 bp, 21 predicted proteins | sample LL1503_MetaG_FD_177994 | JGI IMG/M metagenome (GOLD analysis project Ga0214919, IMG submission 177994) | Freshwater microbial communities from Lake Lanier, Atlanta, Georgia, United States - LL-1503 | ecosystem: Environmental > Aquatic > Freshwater > Lake | place: USA: Georgia | collected... | reverse complement strand
GCTTTAGCTGTGGCGGGTGCTGTTAAAGGATTGGGTGATGCTTCAGGTTCCTCTGCCACAGCTAAAGCAGGAACATTCGCCTTACTAGGGGGTGTAGTAAATCCAATGTTGGAGATGCTGTATTCTTCTCCAGATTTTCGTTCATTTACATTTGAATTTCTTTTCTATCCACGTGATGAACGTGAAGCTTTGGAAGTACAAAACATTTTAGAAAGACTCCGTTTCCATCAAGCACCAGAATTAGATGATTCTTCTGGTGGAGTTCTTTTGATACCACCTTCAGAGTTTGAATTGCAATTCTACTATGCAGGAAAACCCAACCCAAACATACCTCCAATTGCACGTTGTGTATTAACAAACATCTCGATGGATTATGCGCCAAATGGTTGGTCGAGTTATGAAATGCCGGGAGAATTCAGTCCTGCTTTAGGTCGAACTGGTATGCCTTCGGCAATTCGCTTAACACTGGAATTCAAAGAAACACAATTCCTTACCAAGAAAGATTTCGGTAGGGCAACGAAAAGAGTTCGATAATGGCAAAGTATTTCAACTATTTTCCCACAACTTATTATAGTAATTCAAATGAGTCTACTGCGCTTGATACTGTAACAAATATCATTGCACGTTTTGCCTTTGAAGATGCTATAAAGGAAAACACTTCACTGTTTTATCCGTATGAAGTGCAGGATGGTGAAACACCTGAGATGATTGCAAACAAGTATTATGGTTCATCTGAAAAACACTGGATAGTTTTATTGTTCAATAACATAATTGACCCACAATATGATTGGCCATTAGATCAACGAACACTTATCAAGTATATTAACGATAAGTATGCTAAGCAAGGTGCTATACACTCACCATACCAAACGGGCATTCAGTGGGCGCAAGATGCAGGTAATATTAAAGCATACTATAAAACAGTAACTCGTTTAAGTTCTAAGCCAACTAAAAATCAAATAGTTGAAAAAATAGAAATTGATGCTAACACCCATACAAATTTACCTGTAACAACTACCCCATATACACTTCAAGATGGTAGTAAGATTACTGAGACTATTTCCAAAACAACCCAAACATACTACGACTATGAAATTGAGTTGAATGATGCCAAACGAAATATACGTTTATTAAAATCTGATTATGTAACAGAACGTGGATTGATCAATGAATTCAAGAAAGTAATTACTTCATGAGTTCGCAGCTTATGTCTGCATCGAAGTTTGTAGTAAATGAACTTTCTGTTATAACCAAAGCGGGTAAGATTGACATATCTTCAATATACGAAGAGATTAATATTTTCGATTCTATATTGATACCGATAATGAATGGCAACATACTCATCAATGATTCTGTTGGATTGTCTTCTAAATTGATATTTGATGGTTCTGAGTCTATATTAATTGATGTGGGTAAGACCACAGATTCCGATGTCCTAAAACTTAAAAAAGCATTTAGAATTTACAAGCAATCTGACCGCAAGAACATCAATCAAACAAGTGAGGTGTATGTGCTTCATTTTGTTTCTGACGAGTTAATGTTTTCAGATCAGCAACTAATTAATCAAGCATATAAAACAACATATTCCGATATTGTTAAAAAGATATTAGTTAATTATTTAAAAACACCTGACAATAAACTGAATGGTAAATTTGAAACCACTACTGGCATTCGTGATGTGGTTATACCCAATTTAAAACCCCTTGATGCAATTGAGTGGTGTGCCAAGCGTTCTATAGATGAGAATCGTTCAGCTAACTACGTATTTTTTGAAAATAATTTAGGTTATAACTTTACATCATTATCCACACTCCTTTCACAGAAGGAGTTGTTCACGATTAAATTCTCACCTAAAAACTTAGAACAAACTAACGTAGTTGACGATTTGTTAAGTCCCCGTAACTTTGAGATTATTAATCAGGTTGATAAGATTAAATCAACTCGGTCTGGTGTAAATGCTGGTACGTTTATTGGATTTGATCCTATTACTCGTTCTATTGGTGTTAAAAAGATTAATTATGAAGATCATTATAATGCCATGAAACATGGCAACCCTAATGCCAATTATTTTTCTTCAATTAATCGCGGCGGTGACGATTCATCTCAAGCATTTGATTCTAGAAAGACTGTTAGTTCGTTTGGTGCATTCCGTCGAGAAAGTGCCTACATTAAAAAATACGATCCAACTTCTATTTCCAAACAGGAAACACAGGAAGATTTTATTTTTCAGCGTAAGGCAATCATAACCAATCTGATGAATAAAAGATTAAAGTTGGTTATGCCAGGTAACTTTCAGTTGACTTCTGGTTTTAATTTAAATCTTCGCACACCAGACTTCTCTATTCGTGAAAGTGGTGGTGAGAATGAAGATCGTTCATTAAGTGGACGTTACTTGATTGTTGCTACTCGTCATATCATTGGTTATCAGAAACATGAAACTATAATCGAATTAGCAACAACTTCTAATGAATTGCCGTTTATACCAACGGCGACACCAGAAGAAACAAAAGAAATAGAGAACTATGGAACAATCTGAAGACAGTAAAAACTTTGCTGGTAAAGGGGGTTTCATTTGGTTCGTTGCGGTTGTTGAACGAATTAATGATCCATTGAAACTTGGTCGGTGTCGTATACGTTGTGTTGGTTGGCACACTGATAATAAACAGTTGTTGCCTTCTGATTCGTTGCCTTGGGCACAAGTTTTATTACCGACAAATAATACCAATCCATATCCACCCCGTGAAGGTGATATGGTTGTCGGCTTCTTCACTGATGGTGAAAGTGGACAAGACCCTATAATTATTGGGGTTATGCCAGGTATCCCATTAGATGCAGCTAACCCACAAAAGGGATTTAGTGATCCACGTTCATCGGCTGAGTTATCAGCGGCACCTGTAAAGCCCGATGAGTCTGCCACAAACTATCCAAGAAAGCTAGATGAGCCGACAACTTCACGATTAGCACGAAACGATTCAGATTATCCTTCGGCTATTGTGGCAGCAAAGAAAACCAAGAAAGCCAGTAAAGTTGAGCCAAATTCATACTATGCTGCTAAGTATCCCTATAACAATGTTTACGAATCTGAATCAGGACACGCATTAGAATTTGATGATACTAAAGGTGCTGAACGAATTCATCTATATCATCGTTCAGGTTCTTATGTTGAATATGGTCCATTAGGAGATCGTTCCGAAAGAATTCAACGTAACAAATATACAGTAGTAGCTGGTGATGAAGCAATTTATATACAAGGTGATGTGCAGATATATGTTGATGGTGATTATAGATTGAATGTAACTGGTGATGTAATAGTAAATGGTAAGACAATTAATTTAAATTAATATGCCAGCAATCTCAAGAAAAAGTGGAACAGATTCCATATCTACTGGACATGGATGTGATTCTACGACTGTAACTGATCAGGGTTCATCGGATGTTTTTGTAAATGGTATAGGTTCAGTTCGTGCAGGGGATTTGTGTCAAGTGCATTTAATTGAATCTGGTCCATCATGTGTGCCACATACTGTGTCGTTGACATCCTATTCCAGTACAGTATTCGTTAATGGAAAAGGTGTTGGAAGAAAGGGTGATGAGTATTCTGGACACACTTTGACTTCCGGTTCGGGTAATGTCTTTGCTGGAGGATGAATAAATAAAAGATGTCAACAACAATAACATCAAATGATCCATCAATTTTAGCTGAGAGAGGCTATAAGGATTTGGATTTAAATTTTAGGGCACATCCTATTAAGAAGGATGTGACTATGCATTACAACGAAAAGGCAATAATTAATTCGGTTAAGAACTTGGTTTCTACGAATTTCTATGAGCGTCCTTTTCGTCCAGAAATTGGTTCTGGTGTCAAAAGAATTTTGTTTGAAATGGTTGATTCAGTTTCTGGTGCAGCATTGGAAAGGCAGATTGCCGAGGTTATCAATAACTTCGAGCCAAGAGTTAGCATAGAATATATTACCGCTATTCCTGCTCCAGATGAAAATGGATACAAAGTTGTGTTGTCTTTCTTCATTAATACCTTGCCAAATCCAATAACGATTAACTTCTTTTTAGAGCGTATAAGATAAAATGACAGAACGTCTAAGAGTAACCGAACTTGATTTTGATCAGATCAAGCAGAATTTAAAAACTTATTTACAGAGGCAAACTCAATTTACCGATTATGATTTTGAGGGTTCGGGACTGAGTGTATTGTTAGATATCCTTGCATACAATACCCATTACAATGCTTATTATGTAAATATGATTGCCAACGAAGCATTCTTGGATACGGCATTGCTTCGTGATTCTGTTGTCTCTCATGCCAAAGTTCTTGGTTACGTTCCATATTCACGCAAAGCACCACAAGCAAATATCAACTTTACCGTATCGTCAACGTCCAATACTTCAGCTACAGTAACTATTCCTAAAGGTTTCCGATTCCTATCAAATGAGATTGATGGAATCAGTTATGGTTTTGTAACTCTTGGTGAAACGATTGCAACCAAATCAAATACAAGTTTTAACTTTTTAAACTTACCCATTCATGAAGGTCAGTTGGTTACGTATTCATATTCATACGATAAAGCAACTAACCCCAAGCAGATTTTCGCAATTCCTGATGAGGGTGTCGATATTTCGACAATCACGGTAACTGTCCGACCTTCGTCAACAAGTACTGAATCTGAAGTTTTTACTCTTGCCTCTGATGCTACTGAAGCAACTACATCATCTCCAGTATTTTATTTACAGGAAAATAAGAGTCAAAAATATGATCTTTATTTCGGTAATGATGTTATCGGTAAAAAAATAAAAGACGGTTCAATTGTTTTAATTACTTATTTAATAACAAACGGAACCGCTGCAAATAAAGCTAATAACTTTGTTGCAACTGCTACTCTTGCAGATTCATTAGGCAACAGCTTAATCAATTTTACAATTGATCCAGTTGGTGAGGCAGCGGGTGGTGCGGAACGTGAATCTGTAGATGAGATTAAGTTTGGCGCACCACTTCAGTTTACAACACAGAATCGATTGGTTACATTTAAAGATTATGAATCATTCATTAAAAAGAATTATCCTTCAGTAGATTCAGTTTCAGTATGGGGTGGTGAGGAAGAAACCCCACCAACTTATGGTCGTGTATACATCGCACTGAAACCAAAACAAAACTACTATTTGTCCGACACAGAAAAGCAACGAATAATTGATGAGATTATTACTCCGAAAGCAGTTGTTACAGTTCAAACTATCATTCGTGATCCTGAATACTTGTACTTGTTGATTTCACCAACGGTAACATATGACCCAAAGAAAACAACTCTGACTTCCGATCAGTTAAAAACTGGCATTCGTAATTCTATTTTAGCTTATAAAGAAACATATCTCGACAAGTTTGATTCCAAGTTTATTCTATCTAAAGTACAAGATGTTGTTGATGCTACCGATGCTAATTCAATCATCGGTTCTAAAGTTTCGGTTCGTGTTCAAAAACGATTTAAACCTTCAACAGACCAATCAAAACCATACACAGTTTATTTTAATGTTCCCCTTCGTCGTGGAACAATTAGTAATAAATTATCATCAACATTCTTCACAGTAGTTGATGCCGATGGTATGGATCAGGTTGTTCAATTTGATGAGATACCACAATCATTCTCTGGAATTTCCGCAATTAATGTTTTAAATGCTGGTCAGGGTTACACAAGTTCACCCACAATCACAATCACTGGTGACGGTACTGGAGCAAATGCTACCGCAACTATCGTGAACGGTAAGATTCAAAACATTGAAGTGACCAATCGCGGTATCGATTACACCCGTGCCACCATAACTATTTCTGATGGTGGTGGGTATGGTGCAACGGCAGAAGCAGTAATCGATGCTCGTACTGGTGAACTAAGAACTGTTTATTACGATTCGAATGCACAACGTCAAATTGTTGATGCCACGGCTGGTACTATTGATTATGATGTTGGTGTAGTTAAAATAAATGACATCTACATAAAAGCAGTATCTTCAACGGATGAATATATTCGCCTATCAGTTGAATCTGAAAAAGGTATTATTAGTACAAATAAAAATACAATTGTTACATTGGACATCGATGATCCAACAGCAATCAGTACAACATTAGAAACTGCATAATGTCATCAACAGATTTAAAAACATCACTACTGCTAAATCGCCAAGTCCCTGAATTCGTTAGGGATGAGTATCCTACATTTGTTACGTTTTTAGAAGCATATTATCAGTTTCTTGAGGGGAATGCTAATACTAGCACAACAGCAAATAATCTTGTTACAACCGCTAAGAGTCTGCGTGATGTTCGTGATGTTGATTTGTCTTTGGATGAATTTCAAACAAACTTTTATAACACGTATGCTTCTCTAGTACCATTGAATGTTCAAGCAGATAAAGCACTGTTATTTAAACATCTTGTACCTTTATATAAAGCAAAAGGTAGTGATGCTTCTTTCAAGTTGTTATTCCAACTTATTTTTGGCGTAGATATTGATGTCATTTTACCTCAAAACAATGTACTAAAAGCATCAAGCAGTAAATGGCAGATTGATAATAAACTTCGAATCAATCAAGATATCGCTTCAGTTTATACTGGTGATGGAGTAACGAAAACCTTTACATTAGCACAAGTTGTTGATAAAGATGAAATAACAGTTTATGTTGACAACGTTGAACAAACTAATTTTTTCGTCAACAAAGAATATCGCAAACTTAATCTTGTAACTGCACCAGCAAATACTAAGATTGTTCGGGTAGTGTATGACAGTTTCGATACTACGTTATTAAACAATCGTAAAGTTACTGGTATCAAATCTGGCGCATCTGCAATTATTGAACAAGCCAATCGTCGTATTATTTCGGATACGTTGAATCTTGGTTTACCAGTTGAATTGCTTATTAATACAGAATCATTAGATGGTAGTTTCTTGAATGGTGAATACGTAACCATTCCGATTATCAATCCTGATGAACCATATGGCAACACAATCAATATCGAAGTTTCGACATTTTCGATTGTAAAACAGTTCAACATAATTGATGGGGGTTATAACTATCAAATTGGTGATCCGGTTATAGTTACTGGTGGTAATGCTTCAGTAAATGCTATTGGTACAGTTTCATCTATCTTTAAAGGGTTGATTGAATCTGTTGCGGTTTCCCGTGGAGGTTCCGTATTCTCAAATCTTTCACCTGTTGCAGTTTCTGGTAATGGTGCAGTCACCTTAACAATTGTTGTTGATGGTATTGATCAGTCTGGTGTAAATGCAGCAAACAGTTTTATTGTATCTACTGATGTCATTTCACCATATCAATCAACATCAATAAGTTCTGCAAACTACGCATTCGCAAATTCAATTGCAGTTACAAGTCCAAATCTAAACACTCGAATTGTTGATGTTATTGGTTTCCAAACATTATCTGTAGGACCAATTACAAACGTAAAAGTTCTTTTAACATCTGGAGCAACGCCAACAACTCCTTTATTGGATGCGTTTGGTGTACCGTATGGACCAAATGCTGGAACACTTCGTTCACCAAAGAGTTTAAGATCAATAGGTCGTATTAAAGTAAACAATCCTGGAACTGGTTATGTCGTTGGTGATGAAGTAATATTTGGAGGTAATCCGTCAGGTACATATGGTCAATTTGCTGCTGCAACAGTAGAATCGGTTACTCTAACTGGTGGTATTGTTACCATAGGTATGGCAAATACTCGTTTAACTGGTACAGTAAGTGTAACTGCCACATCAGCAGCAGTCAGTGGAACTGGAACAAAATTCTCAACAGATTTGCGTAAAGGTGACAGGATTGATGTTAATAATGAATCTAGAATTGTTGATACTATCTCCGACGATATAACATTATCAGTCACTTCACCATTTACATATTCCGCAGCAAATAAAAAGGTTGGAGTATTTGGTCGCAATCCAAAAGGTGGTCATAGTTATACACAGAACAATTTTCCAACGGTAACAGTATCTTCTGCTGGTGGTGTTGGAGCAAGTATTGAGGTTGATTCTCTTGTTTCTGATGGGGAATCAATTTTCCCAACTGGTGTTGGACAACCAGGAGAGATTCTTTCGATTCAAGTTTTGAATCCTGGTTCAGGTTATGAATACATCCCAATTGTAACTATTACTGGTGGTTCGGGAACGGCAACTGCAAACGCAGATATTGAACGTTCCTATCTAACATCTCCTGGTCGTTGGGTAACTTCAGATTCTATTGTATCTTCAACAGAACGAAACCTTGCGGGTCGTGATTATTATGTGAATTATTCTTATGTAATATCTTCACAAATTGAATTCTATCGATACAAACAGTTACTTAAAGAATTGTTGCATCCTGTCGGTTTTGTTAAGTATGCAACTTTTAATAGAACAAATACAATTGATTTAACTGATGTCAGCGTATCTACTATCAATGTCGCAACCGACAGTCAATTCTTGACAGTTGCTGGTAGAGTCAATGTTGGTAATGGAAGCATTCTTGTTACTGGCACAAATACTAAATTTAATGCTGCGGTTTCCCGTGGCGCATTTACTGCGGGTTCCAGAATTGCTGTGAATGGTGAAATCCGCACAGTCAATTCTGTTGTAAGTAATACATCATTATTAGTATCTTCAAATGTCAATGATATTTGGATTGCGAATGCTGGTTCAGGTTATTCAAATGGTTACTTAGTGTTCAGTAACGGCGGCGGCACAATAACAAGCCTCACCATTACCAATCCAGGTTATGGTTATGAAAGTGGTAATGTTGTATTGTCAAATGCAGATGAAGCAATACCTGCGGTTGCCACTGTAGTTGCAAATGCAAATGGGTGTCTACAGAGTGTCACATTAGTAAGTGGTGGATTGTACTCCGGTATTCCAATTGCATTACCAGCAAGTGATCCACATAAAGTTCTTTACGCTAATTCTATTACTATCACTAATCCTGGTGCTGGTTATGCTAATGGTTTCTTGAGTTTTACTGGCGGTGCACCTATTCGTCCAGCAAACGTTTCAGTTGAGGTATATCCATCAAATGGAGCAATTAGAAGTGTTTCCATAAATGATTCTGGACTATATGAGAGTAATCCAACTGCTGCAACACCAAATTCATCACAAAGTATAGTTGTATTTGCTGTAACTGCAACATCAGTTGGTAATGGACATTCAAATGGTGTGTTGACATTCTCTGGTGGCAGTCCAACAAGGGCAGCATCGGTTGGGGTTGAAGTGTATCCAGCAAATGGTGCAATCCGTAGATTTACAATTTACGATTCGGGTTTGTATGCATCAGCACCAACTGCGGTACTGAATACAACGCCAATTTCAATTAGTACAATTGTATCGAATACTGCACCAGCATTCACTTATGGTCGATTTGTTTCAAATGGTGTTATTACCTTTACGGGTGGCGATCCAATTATTAATGCAAGTGCAAACGTTGAAGTGTATCCAGCGAATGGTGTAATTAGAAGAGTGACAATAACAAATGCTGGTCTGTATCGTACTGCTCCAACTGTGGCACCAAATAGCACACCAGTTTCTGTAACTCAAGTTTTACCATTAGAGGGTGGTACTGGATACTCAAATGGTTATATTATTCTTGAAGGTGGTGGTGCAAATACAAATGCTGATGTCTCGATAGTTGTGAATGGTACGGGATCGATTGTCAGAACAGTGATAAATAACATAGGATTGTATACGGGTAATAGTGCTATTACAGTCAAGAGTGTGATACCCGCAACCGGAACTGGAGCAACATTTAGTGTTTATGTCAATTCAAATACAAGTAATGTTCCAGTTTTAAGCACTACAACAAGCACAAATGCGACATATACCGCAGCAGTATCGATTACCGCAAATAGTAACTCTGTAACAAATGCAGCCTTTACAATGTCTGGCGTTACAAACACTCAGACGGTAGCAGTCATTACTGTTGGATTTACAGGAACGAATACTGGAACAGCAAATACCGTTGAGGTTTATCCTTCAAACGGAGCAATCCGTAGGATTACAGTTACTTCACCAGGCGAATATTTTTACAGACCAGATATTACACCAAATACTGGTGGCACCGGAGCAGTTCTAAGAGTTAACAGTGTGGGTTCATTTAGCCAGACCGCAAATGGTCAGGAAATGATTATATGGAAATAACAAATAAATACAAGTTATGACTTCAGCAACTTCTAAAAAAATAGCATATATTGCAGCATCACAGTTCAAAGAATCATTCTATGAGCCATCTCCAACTGTGGGGTATGTATTCATTGGTAATCATTTAGCATATACTGATGAAAATACTCCCTCATCAATCAAAGATTCTATTTCCGATGAAAAGAAATCTTGGGATAATATGATTGGTGCCAAGAAGATTACTGGTAATGATGTTGAATTTGTCATTCCAAGAGTTGGTTGGACAGCAAATACCAAGTATAAACAATATGATGATGTAGTTTCGTTTGATGAATTGCTGACAGGTAATACATCTTTAAACGTCAAGCCAATGTATATTATGACAACGGCACGAAGTGTTTACAAGTGTTTATCTAATAATGCTTCCGCTAATTCTACTGTAGAACCAACGGGAGATTATACATCTTCAAATGGTAACATTGCCACTTCCGATGGATATATTTGGAAGTACATGTTTAACGTCAAGCCATCGAATAAGTTCTTGACGAACACATGGATTCCAACGCCAACTTCCACTGCACAGATTGATTATGGTGTAAATGTAATTGATGTTGTTGATGGTGAACTTTCGACTATTGTTGTTACTAATACTGGTTCAAATTATTTTGAAAATAAGATTTCAGTTCCATTAATATATCCAACAGGTTGCACAGTTTTAACTCTTGCTAATACGGATTTTGTTGCTGCAAATATGGCAATTTCTGGAATTGGTATTACTCCTGCCACATACATTTCTTCAATTGATGTTCTCCTGAATAAGATCACACTATCAACACCAACAACTGCTGCTGGTGGTGGTGGAACAACAGCAAATCAATTGTCACTATCTACAAGAGTTTATATTGATGGTGATGGTACAAGTATAGCAGCAACGCCTGTAGTGAATGCTGCGGGTTATGTAACTAAAGTAACTGTATCTACAATTGGTCGCGGGTATTCACGTGCCAATGCGTATGTGTATGGTACGGGAAGCAGTGCTGCTTTACGTTGTATTCTTGATCCAAAATATGGTCATGCATACAATCCAGCAAAAGAACTTGGCGCAAACAATATAATGGTTGCCGTAAAGATTGGTGAGATCGATTCATCTGAGAATGGAAAGATATCGGCAAATACTACGTTCAGACAATACGGTATCTTTGTAGACCCTCATAAATATGCAGATGCCAATGTAGTAACACAAGCAAATGCTAATTCGGTTATATCTCAAACAACAGACATCTCAGTTGATACTGGTGCATCATATACATTAGATGAATTTGTTTATCAGGGAACATCTCCATCAACTGCAAGTGCATATGGATTTGTTGTTGATCAGACTTCAAGTGTAATCAAATTGACCAACGTACAAGGAACATTTGTAACAGGTTCATCGTTGGTTGGTGCAAGTTCGGGTACAAGTCGTTTAACTATTGGTTCAGGAAGTCCAGAATTTCAACCTTATTCGGGTGATATTCTTTATACAGAAAACACGGTTAAGACCACCAGAGCAGATGGTCAAGCAGAAAACATCAGACTTATTGTTAGATTCTAAAGGTTAATAAATGGCACTAAACACAAATTTTAATGTTGATCCGTATTATGATGATTTTGATGACAATAAAGATTTTCATCGTATCCTATACAAACCAGGATATGCGGTTCAGTCGCGTGAATTAACTCAGTCTCAAACAATTTTACAAGACCAAATCAAAAAGTTTGGTGATCATGTATTCAAGTCAGGTTCGATTGTAACTGGTGGTCAAATATTTGTTCAGAATACCGCTTATATTAATCTAGTTTCGACGTATGCTAATAACACCATTACTGCATCCAATTTCGATAAACAGTATATTACTAATTCAACAGGAACAAAAAAAGCATATGTTTTAAAAGCATATGACTCGGATGCTGCCACTGGTGATCCAATCACTCTTATTATCAATTCGATGTATGGCGGTAACTTCACTGCTAGTGAAACTATCATCACCGCAAATACGACAACAAATGCTATTAACTATTACGCAAATACTGCGTCCAGTAATCCAATTGGTAATTCAAAAGCATTCTCAATTAATACTGGTGTATTCTACTATGAAGGTTTCTTCGTAAAGAATCAACCACAGTCGGTTGCTATTTCTAAGTATGACCGCAACTCAACAGCACTGGTAGGTTTCCAAGTAGTAGAAGATGTTGTCAACTATACTCAAGATACGTCATTGCTTGATCCTGCACAATCAGCATCTAATTTCCAAGCACCTGGCGCAGATCGTTATAAGATTACTTTGACACTGACAACACGTGCCACTAACAGTACAGACCTTTCACAGTTTATTCAGTTATCGGAATTCCAAAGCGGAATTCAAAAGAGTGTTATCCAAACTCCAATTTATGGTGTTCTTGGTGATGAACTTGCTCGTCGCACCTATGATGAATCGGGTGATTATATTGTAAAATCTTTTGATATTACAATGACTGATAATTCCACTAATACAGCATTTGCAAATGTTACATTAAGTCCAGGTAAAGCATATGTAAGAGGGTATGAGTTTGGAACCATAGCACCAACAACTATTGTTATCCCTAAACCAAGAAGTGTGACTAATGTGAACAATCAGCGTATTAGTGCTGATTATGGATATTATGTTTATGCAAATTCGTTTTTTGGTAACTTTGCAACTAATCAGATTGCTAACGTTGACATCTATTGTGTGGATGTTGGACAGTTGGTAAACTATGCAGGTAATACTTCTTTCCTTGCCAATCTTAAAATTGGTACTGCAAAAGTTAGAACAGTCAATTATGATTCATCTGCAAATACATTAGATTCTAACACATACATCTATAAAACATTTGTATCTGATATCAATACTCGTTCAATTATCAACCTGACTGATCCAAGCGGTTCTGCAAATGGTTATTTCATTAATACCGCAGGTAACACAACAACGTTTACATTACCTACAGGTTTCTCAGGCAATAATGATTGCTATGTAGGTGCTCGAATTCGTATTTTGGCAGGTAATGGAACATTCGATACAGCAAGAACAATTAAATTCTATGAGGGATCAACACGTAACGTAACAGTTGACCGTGCATTCTCTCAACCAATCGGCGCACCATTAGGGGTAAATGCTTTATTTTCTAACAGCAAATTTGTAATCGACTTTGATATTGGACAAGCAGAATCGCTTGCTCTTTACACTGCTGGTGGAAGTAGACTTGCTTCAGCAAACGTTCATCCTTATTCAAAACGTCAAACATTAACTTCAGGTGGCGTTTTACATTATCCAGTATTTGTTTCAGAATCTGGTTCAGAACCATTATTATTTAAAGTAGGTGAAGATAATGTTGCACCAAATACATTAGCAGACTTTAGTTTCTCATATTCTAGATTATACCAAAGTGTTGCTTTTGATGGGAACGGTCTTTCAACTGCATTGCCAATTGGTGTGGGCGAATCTCTGTTAGCAGCAACAACAGATACTGCCAAACAACAATATTACACAGTCGTAGTTACCGCAAAAGGAAGCAGTATCTATGATGTGGGTACAACTGTTCCCGCAACAGGTATAGCCAGCGTCAGTACATCAACTCGTCAAATTAATCTTGGCACACCTGGCGCAGGTTTAACTGCAAACGTTTACGCTACAATCAGCAGTTCAAATCCCACATCAAAAACAAAAACATTCATCAAAGCAAATACTGTTTTAGTCGATCCCGCTGGTGGCGGTACGAACAATATTTTTGGTGCTGGTAATACTTCTGTATATGTTGCAGCACTTGATGGACAAACAGCAATTACTAGCAATACTATGTTGGTAAGAACACCTGGTATTGGGCAATCATTGTTTGTTTCTGATGTTCATTCTATTAATGCTATCTTTGACTTTCAGGGTCAAACAATTAGTACAGCAAACTATAATGCTTTAGATAAGTCTGATTCATCGGCATCCAATGTAACAACACGTTATGTTCTTTCTAATGGACAAAAAGATTCTTATTATGATCATGCATCAATTCGTTTGAAACCTGGTCAGACACCGCCAACTGGTCCATTGTTGGTTCGTTACAACCGTTTCAAATCGTCAGGCACTGGTTATTTTGATGTCGATTCATATACTCGTTTAGGACCAAATAATCTTGATTATGCGGATATTCCATTGTTCTCTACAGAAAATGGGGTTTCATATGCATTGGGAGATTACCTTGATTTCCGTGCTGTCCGTAAAGATGCGACAGAATCGTTTTCAGCAAATAACTTTGTGTTTGATGTTGAAGATACTGGTGCTGGTCCCAAGTTTCCTTTAGTTGGTAGTGCTATTCTTACAGATTATAGTTATTATTTACCACGTGTTGACAGAGTTATTTTGAATAAAATAGGTACGTTTGAGGTTATCCAAGGCGTTCCTTCAAGGACTCCTGTTGCACCTCAAGAGCCAGATGAAGCAATGACTCTGTATGTTTTAGAGTATCCTGCATATCTTGGTTTCGCATCATCAACAAGTATTCAGACATTTAAGAATAAGCGTTATACGATGAGAGATATTGGTGCGTTAGAAAAGCGCATTGAAAATCTAGAATATTACACATCTTTATCACTGTTAGAGCAATCTACAGTAACAAAGCAAGATTTATCAATATTAGATTCCACTGGTTTACCACGTTACAAAAATGGTATAATAGTAGATTCATTCGTTGATAAAACTGTATCAAACTTCACTGCCCGTGATTTCAATTCGTCTATTGATATTATCAATAATCTGGCACGTAATACTTACAATCTATATTCAACAAAAATATTTTCTAACAATAGTGTTTTTGATACTGGTGTTGAATATAATGGACCGCTGTTAACTTTAAGTGGAACAACTACAACATTCCTTACACAAAACCTAGCATCAAAATCGGTAAATATTAATCCCTTCAATGTTATTAACTATGTTGGTTCAGTTAAACTTGATCCACCATCAGACGTTTGGACATCAGACACTCGAATTGAAGCACAAAATATTGATCTAACTGGTGGTGATGCTGCGCGTGATGCTTGGTCATCAATTCAAAGTACATCATGGGGTTCATGGCAAACAACATGGACAGGCGTGGATTCCAGAGCAATTAGTGCAGCAAAATCGACAACTACGACTGCGAAGGCTACTGCGGCAGAACGTTCTGCTACTGGTAAAAAACTAAAAGATACTACGACTACAACGCAAGATTTCTTAGAAACAAAAACAACAAACGAAACTCGTACAGGAATTTTGTCGCAGATTGTACCACAACAACTTACCAAATCATTGGGAGATCGTGTTGTTGATGTGACGATTGTTCAGTTTATGCGTAATATTAATATCCTTGCTGTTGGAACTGGATTTAAACCATCAACAACTCTGTACACATTCTTTGATAATACAAATGTTGACAAGTATGTTTATCGTGCAAACATCATTAAGTTTGTTAATAATGATTTAACATATCAGACTACAATCAGTAATCCTGAAGATGTGGCATTTTATGATGTTGCTACAGGTTCGCTAATGGGTTCTGGTGTTGTAGTGTTGACCGCGAACAATCATGCATTTTTTACGAATATCATTCCCCGTTCCGCATACGGTTCGTGGTCGGGTGCCACAGGGGGTATTCGTGTGGTTGGTGCAACTTCGGGTGAAAGTAATATTACTGCAACAGTAGATCATTATTCCGGTAAGGCTACTGCTGCTAACTCAAGTTACATTCAACTTGATTATCATGCAGGTGGTTCTTCCAATACTTCTGATTATGTTGGACAAACAATTCGTATTATTGGTGGAACTGGTTCGGGTACATCAGCAGTTATTTCTGCTTATAATGCGAATACTCGATATGCTCAGATAACTGGCACATGGACAACAACACCCGATTCAACATCGACATATTCTATTGGTACACTTACAACTTCAATTGAAGGTGCAACTGCTGGTATATTCTCTGCACCTACAGATACTTTCCGTACTGGTGAAAAACTTTTCCGATTAATTGACGATTCTACAGGTACGGTTGAGCGTTCAACGACAAATGGTGATGCTTCGTTCTTCTCACAAGGATTGATTCAAACTAAACAAGAGACATCAGTTTCGGTATTTGTTCCTAATGTAGTAAGAAGTGATGTATCTGAAAGTAGAACCTCAGTATCTTCATCAATTCGTACTGCTACAAAAACTTCGATCAAGTATCACGATCCACTTGCTGAAACATTCTTGATCAATTCAGATCAATACCCACAAGGTATTATGTTGTCGAGTGTTCGGGTTTGCTTTAAAACTAAAGATGTAAGTGCACCTGTACAGTTACAAATTCGTCCAGTAGTTAATGGCTATCCATCTTCGTCTACGGTATATCCTTATGCTGACGTAGTGTTGACTCCAGATAAAGTTAATACAAGCACAATACCAAACATTGAAGATTCAACAAAGTATACTGAATTTAGATTTGATGTTCCCGTATTGTTGTTACCGGGTGAACATTCAATTGTTCTACTGTCCAACAGTATTGGTTACGAAACATTCGTTGCAGAAAAAGATAAAATCAATTTAGCATCTTCTGCAAAAATTTCTAAACAAGCATATACAGGTTCATTCTTCGAATCTCAAAATGGTTCAACTTGGACCGCAGATCAAAATATCGACATGATGTTCAGCCTACAGAAAAAAGTATACACAGGCAACTACGGTTATGCTTATTTTGAAGCTGATATGTCCAGTAAGACTGCGAATGCAGTGTATGATTTGATGCAAGTTATGTCAACTGATGTGGTGTTGTCGAATACATCGATTGACTATAACTTCATCTCACAACAAGACGGAACTGGTGCAACTCATGGATTCTTACCATTCATTCCAAACAATGATTATAAAATGGTGGATGGTTTTGGTCGCCGTGTTTTAAGTACAACAACTGGCAATACAACATTCATTTTAAGAACAACACTGCAAAGTAGTAATCCAGATATTTCTCCAATGATTGATGTTACTCGATTCAATTTATTGACTATTGAGAATAAGATTAATAATTTAGGATTATCTAATTCTGATATTGTTGTTGCTAACGTTGGTCAAAATATGCAAGATGGTATCTATTCACTAAGTTTATCTGGTGGTGGTGGTTCAGGCGCAACCGCAAGCGCAAACGTTGTCGGTGGTAGATTGAGTCGTGCATGGATAGTTTCTTCTGGTACGGGTTATTTAACTTCACCAACAATCAATCTGTTTGCATCTTTATGTACATCGGTATCTGGTGGACTACCCTATTCGGGTGGTATCACTGTAGGTGCTTCAGCAAACGGTGCGTCTATTGTAATTAATGGTGAAGATAAAAAGGAAGGCGGTAACGCAAAGGTTCGATATCTGACTCGTAAGGTTCAGTTAGCACCAGGATTTACCTCTGGCGATCTTCGTGTATATTTACTCGGTTATAAACCAGCACTTTCTAACATCTATGTCTATGGTAAGTTTTTATCGCCTGGTGATGCCGAACCATTCGAGGATAAATCTTGGAATCTACTGACACAAATCAGCAATAATAATTTCGTGTCTGCCGATGAAAGTGACTTCCGTGAGTTGACATTTGCTCCAGGAACTGCTGGTGTTCCATCAAATCAGATTACATATACAAACTCTGCTGGCACACAAACGTTTACCGATTTTGCTACGTTTGCAGTTAAAGTGGTGATGTTGGGTGATAGCACCGTAAATGTTCCTAAGATTAAAGATTTGCGTGTTATTGCTTTACCTGATGGTCTATAAGGAGAATAAATGTTTGTTCATATAGAAGAAGATAAACATTTGGTTAGGGATATCTCTAATAGAGCAATTCTAAATACTGATCGGGTAGGTCTAGAAAACTATTTGGCACAGCGTCAATTGGCAAAACAACGATTGGCTGAACAGGAAGAAATGAAAAACAAAGTAAATAAACTAGAAGAAGATATCACGGACATCAAAGGTATGCTCCGTGAACTTGTACAAATGAAGGCACCAAATGGCAATTGATCAAATAAACACATCGAATACCTTTTCAGAATGGGTGACTACTACCTCTTATTTGGTGGCAGTTGCTAACAGTCTTACTGGATTTGTTGGACAATCAAATGCTACACCGCTTATTTCTAATACAAATATAGTACTTACTGGTGTGAATGCTAGTCTAAACGTTAATAGTCGTGGTGAGATAAATCAATTGTATTCGAATACGGCTAACATTGTTAACGCAAATGTTTCTAGTAAGTTACATCTTAGAGATGTAACGATCACAGGCGATTTTGTTGGTGCTCCAAATACAGCAATTTATACAACAATTACTGCTGCAATTGATGCGGGTATCGCATTTTCAATTGCACTTGGGTAATAAATAATTTTAGAAAACAGAGGATTTAATGGCTAATTCGTTTAAGAATAACACTCTCAAGGCTGCTGGAGTTACCGCACAGAATGCTTATGCTGCTGGTGTGGGTGTTTCAGCAACAATCATTGGCATGTCGATTGCTAATATTATTACCACACCCATTACTGCTAGTGTCATGATAAGCGGTGGAACAATTACTGGTAATGTATTTTTAGTTAAAGATGCAACGATTGCTCCTGGTGGTGCATTAGTACCTATTGGTGGAGATCAGAAGTTGGTATTAGAAGCGGGTGATTTTATACAGGTAAATACATCTGTAGCATCCTCTGCTGATGTTATCACTTCGATTCTGGAGATCACCTAATGTCCTATCTTGGCAATTCACCTGAATTAAATACTTTTGCAGTTGGCGTTGAAAAATTCAGCGGTTCTGGTGCTTGTACTGTATTTACTTTAACAAGAGATATTGATGATCCAAACTATCTTGAAGTTGCTGTAAGTGGTGTTTTACAAACTCCACGTGATGCTTATACTGTCACTGATGGAATTCTCAACTTCACAACTCCACCAGGTCTTGGTACAAACAATATTGTTGTGATTTATCGTACAGGTACAACGATTGCCTATAATCAGATTTCACCATCACAACTATTAGCAAATTCTGTAACTGCAACTGCATTAGCACCGAATGCTGTAGTCAATTCAAAGATAGCAGCAAACGCAATCACTGGTGACAAACTTGCAAATCATGGAATTATATCTGGTAATAATATTGGCGTTACTTCTATTTCCGCAAATCAAATTACTATTGGTGCAATAACTGGTAATTTAATTTCGGCTAATGCAATTTCAGGTAACAATTTAACTCTAAATTCAATTGGAGCAAACAATATTGTTGTGGGTTCTTTGAGTGGGAATCTATTCCAAACTCAATCGGTAACAGGTAATACATTGGGACTCAATTCTGTTAGTGCAAATAATTTGAGCATGGAAGCAAGAAATTTCGATGACATGTTTTTACTCGGTGGAATGTAAAGGAAAATAAAAAATGCCAAGAGCATATAGAATTTTAGGACAAAAGAATCCAAGCGCATCAGTTTTAACAAATGTTTACACAGTACCAGGAGCAACTGATGCTGTCGTATCGTCAATTGTTTTGACCAATACAAGTGGTTCTGCTGGTGGTGGTGTTGCCGCTAGAGTTGCAGTAAATGCTTCCAGTGCTGCGGTCACAACAGCAAACTATCTAGCATATGATGTTAATGTTCCAGGTTGCGATACCGTTACATTAACATTAGGTCTTACCATGAATGCTGGTTCACAATTATCAGTTTACGCAAATTCAACATCTTTAGCAATTTCAGTTTTTGGTACAGAAATAACTTAATAAATTATGACAACACGTTCCGCTACACGAACCATCAATTCTTATCGATTCACAAGTAACGATAAAGTTGCTCAGAGTTTAACCAAACGAAAATCCGTTATTGGTGTAATCCAAGGTTCCGGTAAACCAGAATTTAGTTTACAGTACCTTGTTGTTGGTGGTGGCGGTGCTGGCGGTTCGGGTGGGGGTGGCGGTGGTGGTGGAGGTGGTGTTGTTATCGGCACAATGGGATTTACTTCTAATCCATTATATGCAGGATTTTCTGCAACTGCTTCTTTTTATTATCAACGTTCACCCGGCACAGGTCACTGTGAGATGCAAGTTACGTCAGTTGGATCGGGTTACATAAAACCAGATTCAGTAATTAATATACCTGGTATTTCTGGAAATATGCCTGTACGTGTTGTTGAGCAACGAAGTGGTACTGCTGGTGCTACAGGTAATTATTATGTATCTACAGTATTAACTTCACCAACTGCTCCAACTGCAACTGCTGAACCCACAGCATCACCTCCAGCATTTTCTTTAGGTCCTCGTACTGTCACAGGCGTTTCGGGTATTGCTTATAACACTCCTATTGGTGTTACAGTTGGTAGTGGTGGTGGTGGTCGCACTGATGCTACAGGTAATAGAGGTTCTCAATCCGATTTTGGACCTATTACTGCGTATGGTGGAGGTGGTGGTGGTTCGGTTGTACCGAACTCGGAAGCAACTGGAGCAGGTACAGGTCAAACTGCTACTGGCGGTGGGCAGGGCGCATTCTATGCTTGGACAGGAAGTATGCCATTTGGTTTTTGTGCGGGTAGTGTTCAGGGTGGATATGGGGGCGTATCGTATCGACCAGGTGCTGATAACGATGTTAGAAATGGTAAAAGCGGTACAGATACTGGTGAAGATAATTCTTTTCCTGGTCAACCTGGTCCAACTGAAACTGTGGATAGAGGTGCTCAACCATATGCATTAGTTCCTGGAGTTCGTGGTGGTGGTGGTGGTGCTGGTGGATGGGATCGTCCAGCACCTAATGATTCAAATGAGTCGAGGGGTGGTGAGGGTGGTGGTGGTTATACATGGCCATATACTGGTTTAAAATATGCTTCTGGTGGCGGTGGTGCATCGTATCAAGAATCTAATAATCCAGCACCCGGCGGCGGTGGTGAAGCAGGTTCAGGTACAGTATTTAATGGTGGTGATGAGATGTTTAATGGTGGAACTGCACCAACTGGTGCGCCATTACCTCCTTATGGATCAAAAATAGGTTTTGGTGGGGATACTGGTGAAAGTCCTCAAAATAAAAGAGCATCAAGAAATCGTGGTGGTGGTGGTGGCGGTGCTTATAATGGTGGATCATATTTTCCATTTCCTGCCACAATCCGTTCAGGCGTTGGTCCGTTATCACCTTCCCCCTATCCAGCACCTCTTGGTGGTGGTGCTGTTTGGCCTCCTGGTTATCCGTATGGTAGTCCCGGCGCACCTAATTGGAGAGGTCGTGATTCTGGCTCGGAAGGTGGTTCAGGTGGTTCAGGTGTTGTCATCATCCGTTATCCAGCAGTGTTTGGTAATGTATCAAACTCAGGTTCACCGGATGTGTCAGTTACACCTACAGGATTTATTCATTATACATTTACTGGAAGTGGTTCAATTACATTCGATTACAATCCATAAAGAAAAGAAAAAATGGCAAGATCATATAAAATATTAGGACAACAAAGTTCGACAGCAAACATACTGACAAACTTGTATACCGTTCCAGCAGGTAACTCTGCAATCATCTCATCAATTACTATTGCCAACTTAGATGAGAACGCAGCAAATGGCGCAGCATTTAGAATTGCTGCAAACACTTCCGGTTCTCCTATTGCTAATGGAAACTATCTTGCTTATGGTATCAATGTGCCAGGTCGTGATGCGATTACATTGACACTTGGTATTACTCTTGCCGCAGGTTCACAGATATCAGTAAATGCTAATACATCTCTATTAGCATTCTCAGCATTCGGCACTGAAGTCTACTAATGGCACTCAATAGAATAGCATTAAACAAAGTTTCACTCAAACGCATGACTGTGCCAGGCACTGGTGGCGGTGGTGCTGCACCTGGTCCTGCTGCTCCAACAACTCGTAGTGTATCACAAGTATTTTTAACATCGCAAACATGGACAGTTCCTACTGGTATAACTGAAGTTGAGTACCTTGTTCTTGCTGGCGGCGGTGGCGGTGGTGGTCGTATTGGTGGAGGTGGAGGTGCTGGTGGTGTTATTACAGGAACAGGACTTACTGTAAATCCTGGCACAACATACACTATCGCAATCGGTTCCGGTGGTGCTGGAGGTGCTGCTGCACCAGGCGCAACTGGAGCAAATGGAACAAACTCAGGAATATTTGTCACAAGCAGTGGCACACCTTTAGTTATTTGGACAATTGGTGGTGGCGGTGGAGGTGGTACCGATGCTGGTAATGGTATGTCTGGTGGTTCTGGTGGAGGTGGTGGTAGATACCCCGCAGGTGGTCTTGGTGGTTTAGGAACTCTGGGTCAAGGAAATAATGGTGGACGAGGTGCTCCTAATGGTGGTCCTTCTTCTCCTTATGATCGTTCTGGTGGCGGTGGTGGTGCTGGTGGTGCTGGTGCTACAGGAAATGATTCGGGTAATGGTGGTATAGGCATATTCTCATCAATATCGGGTTCTAATACTGGTTATGCTGGCGGTGGCGGTGGAAGTGTTTATGGTCCAGGAGCAGCATATCCATTCGGTTATGGTGGTGGTGGAAATGCTTTATTTGGTGCTGCTAATGGATTGTCAACACCAGCCGCATCAACAGGAAATTCTGCAAGTATAAATCAAGGAAGCGGTGGTGGAGGTGGCGGTTATACTGATCCGGGTGGCACATCATATGGTGGTGGTGCTGGTGGTTCAGGCGTTATTGTACTCAAATGGACACAAAGTACATCAGTAAATGGCATCTTTATATTTTCTAACACAGGTCAATTCATCGTACCAGCAAATGTATCACAAGTAGATTATCTTGTCGTTGCTGGTGGCGGTGGTGGCGCTGATACTGATGCTGGAGGTGGTGGTGCAGGTGGTTATCTTGCTGGTTCTGGATATCCTGTAGGCTCAAATTCTGCAATTACAGTTGTCGTTGGTGCTGGTGGTGTTGGAGGCACAAGTAACTGGACTAGAGGCGGTAACGGATCAAATTCTATATTTGGAACAATAGTTGCTAGAGGAGGAGGTAGTGGCGGTTCTGGTTCTTTAGCAACTGGTACTGATGCTTATGGAGCATCTGGAGGTTCTGGTGGTGGAGCAGGTTCATCATGGTCTACTAATCGTTTCGGTTTAGGTACACCTGGACAAGGAAATAATGGTGGTAATGGTTCACCTAGCAATGGCGGAGGTGGTGGTGGTGGTGCGGGTGCTGTTGGAAATAATGGAACACCTGGAAATGGGTGGGGCGGCATAGGATTATATTCATCAATTTCTGGATCAAACACAGCATATGCTGATGGTGGTGGCGCAGGACATAATCCTGGTCCAAATACTGTTGGTGGAACAGGTCGAGGTGGCTATGGTCAAACGAATGGAAATGGAACTGCTGCTCAACCAAATAGTGGTTCTGGCGGTGGTGGCGGTGGTGGCGGTAATGGTTTAGGAGGTGCTGGCGGTTCAGGTATCGTTATCGTTTCAATTCCTACTACACAACCATCCGTCACAACATATATCTACACAGCATCAGGGCAATGGACAGCACCGCCAGGAATTACTGCGGTTGATTATGTGTTAGTTGGCGGTGGCGGTTCTGGTGGATATTGGTCTGGCGGTGGAGGTGGTGCAGGTGGTTATCTATCGGGCACAAGTTATCCAGTAGCACCAGGACAAACATATCCTATCATTATTGGTGCTGGTGGAACCGTATCTGGCACTGGCGGTTCCAACGGAACAAATTCATCATTCTCATCATTGACTTCTCTTGGTGGTGGTCGTGGAGGTGGTAATGGTTCAACTTCTCCCACAAGTGGTTCTGGTGGTGGTTCTGGAGGTGGTGCTGCTGGCAATACTCCTGTGGCGGGTGGTTTAGGAACGCCAGGTCAAGGCAATAACGGAGGCACTGCCTCTACATCAGGTTCTTATGGTTCTGGTGGTGGCGGTGGTGCGGGTGCAACAGGTGGTAATGGAACACCCACTACAGGTGGTGTTGGTGGTGCAGGTTTATCAACAACACTAACTGGAACACTCACATATTTTGGTGGTGGTGGAGGTGGTTCAACTAACGATGTTCCTACTTCTGGTGGTGCTGGTGGTCAAGGTGGTGGTGGAGCAGGTAGCGTTTCTGGTAAAGTCGGAGTTGATGGAACTGCTGGCACTGGCGGCGGTGGCGGAGGTGGTGGTGGAAATTCTGGAGCAACACAACAATTAGGTGGTGCTGGTGGCTCAGGTATACTAATACTCAAACATTCAGCATCACAGCCAAACAGAGCAACATTTTTAGCATCAGGTACTTTTACTGCACAGTCAGCAACAGTCAACTATCTTGTTGTTGCAGGTGGAGGTGCTGGTAGTAGTAGTGGTGGTGCGGGTGGTGGTGCTGGCGGTTATCTCACAGGCACAGGATTTTCAGTAACACCAGGATCACAATATGCTATTACAGTCGGTGCTGGTGGTGCTGCCGGCGTAGGTACTCCAGCACCACCCTACATCGGCGTTGGTTCAAATGGAACAAACTCTTCTTTCTCATCGTTCACTGCAATTGGTGGTGGTGCTGCAAGTGCTGCTACTTCTCCAGCAACTAACGGAATGAGTGGTGGTTCAGGAGGTGGCGGCGGCGGTACAGGTTTAGGTGGCGCAGGAACACCGGGTCAAGGAAATGCTGGTGGTACAGGACAAGGTTCTCCTAATTATGGCGGAGGTGGCGGCGGTGGTGCTAATGCTGTTGGAGGATCACCATCACCGGGAGGACCAGGAGGAAATGGTGGAGGAGGATTATTATCATCATATTCTGGAGCACCAACATACTATGCTGGCGGTGGTGGTGGTGGTGCTACTTCGGGAGCAGGCACAGGCGGTAATGGAGGTGGAGGTGCAGGTGGCGATGCTGACAATTCTGGAGTTGCTGGAACACCAAATACTGGCGGCGGCGGTGGTGGTGCAAGAAGAAATAACAATACAACAGGACAAGCAGGTGCAGGTGGTTCGGGAATTGTCATCCTAACATGGACATAAATACTGAGTATAACTTTTTTATAGGAGTGATTGAATGAATAACAAAGAAATTGAATATGCACACTTTTTAATTGGTAGTAGCAATAAATTAGTTTGTGGCATTGATACAGCAATCAAAGCATTACGTCCAACAGCACGATACGATATGTCGGCATCTGGTGGACATTTTGAGTTTACTCGTTGGGAGGATGATGCTAATACCAAACCGCCAACGAAGAATGAAATTATGGCAGAGTTAGAATATCAGAATAAGTTTATTGAGCATCATCAATACTTTTTAGATCGTGCATCAAACTATCCTGATATTACAGTTCTTGTAAATTCCCTTTGGGAAGCAATAGACAATAGTGAGATACCAGGTAAAGGAACAAAGTTTTATAACATGATCAAAGAGGTGAACGATGCATATCCTAAACCAGAAGGCGATGCACCAGTAAGACCAGAATAATAGGAAAATAAATGGCATACATTGGCAATCAAGTTTCATCAGTACCGTTCATTATAGACACATTTAGTGGCACAGGTTCTGCTACAGTATTTGGGCAACTTACCCGTGCTCCAGCATCTGTAGCATCTATTGCAGTGTTCATCTCAGGTGTCTATAAAGTACCAGGCGTAGATTATACACTCAACGGTGACATAATCATTTTTGGTTCAGCACCAGCATTAGGTACAAACAACATTGTTATTCATCATATGGGTAACGGTTCAGCAACATCTGTACCTTCTGATGGTTCGGTTACTGGTGCAAAACTTGCTGCCAATTCTGTTCGTGGTAACAACATTGTTACTGGACAAATCACAGGTAATCTTATTGGTACACAAGCAATATCAGGTAATAATATTGGTATAGGTGCGGTATCTGCTAACAACTTTGCTGGTGGTGGTATTACATCAAATGTTCTTTCTTCCAATCTTTCTATTTCGTTGACCCGTGCATTAGAGTCTGCAAACATAAATGCTATTGCACCTAATGGAACTATTAATATTGATATTGCGAATAATGTGGTTTACTACTTTAACGCAAACAGTACAGCAAATATTACATTTAATCTTCGTGCCAACACACAGAATACATTTGACTCAGTAACAACTACTGGTCAATCTGTAACTGTTGCATTAATTGTGAAACATGGATTAAATCGTCATTCTGCCAATCTTTATATTGATGGTGGTTTGATTAATAACACAGGATCAAACTCTATTGTTTATGTTGGTAATACTAAACCAATTTATCAAGTGATCACAAATCAAGAGACAAACATTTATGGTTACACTGTATTGAAAACTGCTGCGAACACATATGCGGTATTTGCTTCAAACTCTTTATTTGCTCTAGGATAAGATGCCAATTCTAGGTACATTAGCAAATGGTGGTGCCTCATCATTTGGAATAGGAAGGAGAGTTGGTAAGTATCTTCCTCCATTAGGAGTCGAGTATCTTATTGTTGGTGGTGGAGGTGGTGGTGGCGCAGGATTTGCTGGTGGTGGGGGAGGTGGTGGTGGTTATCGTACAGGTACAGGATACCCTCTAACACCAAGTACAACTTATACCATAACAGTGGGTGCTGGTGGTGCTGCAAGTTCTGGTAATGGTTCCAATTCAGGAATAAGTAATTCTGTTTCATCTATCTGGTCTGCTGGTGGTGGAGGTGGTGGTGGTACGGGATCGGGAGCACCATCGTTAGGTTACGGACAGAGTGGTGGTTCGGGTGGTGGTAACGGAAGTAAAAATGGTTCTAATGCTGGATTAGGTAACATACCAAATGTTTCACCAGCACAAGGTTATGTTGGTGCTACATCGGCCAGCAGTGGACCTGGTTTTGATGGTGGAGGAGGTGGCGGTGGTGCTGGTGGCGCAGGAGGTGGTGGAGGACTCAATGGACTTGGCCAAGGTGGACTGAGTATATTCTCTTCATTCTCAGGCTCAAATACATCATATGGTGGCGGTGGTGGTGCAGGTGTTGCAAACTATCCAGATGGTTATGGAAACTCTGGTGGTGGTTCGATGCCAGCACCAATAGGAGATTTGTCAGGTGGTAGCACAGGTTCATCAGGAATAACAAACTCTGGAGGCGGTGGTGGTGGTCAACCTCAAGCACCCAATATTGGTACTGGAGGTTCCGGTAAAGTTATTATTCGTTATCCAATTGGTTCAGCAAATGCAGTTACCACAGGATTATATTCATCGGATGGTACGTATAGATACTTCACATTCAATTCAACAGGTACACTAACATTCTAAAGATTTATCGGAGAAAAAAATAAATGGCAGCACCTAATATAGTCGGAGTAACTACAATTCGTGGCAAGTCAAATGTCGCTAACCTTACTACGACCTCATCTTCTGTTATTGTTAATGATGTCAACTCTGGTAAAGTATTCAAAATCAATACGATTATGATTGCGAATGTTGATGGCACAAATGCTAGTAACGTATCAGTAGAATTATTTAAATTTGGTTCACAAAATGTATCCACAGGTACAGGCAACTCAACATATGCTCTTGCTAATGTAATGACTGTACCTGCAAAATCTTCCTTAGATGTTCTTTCTAAATCACTTTATCTTGAAGAAGGTGATCAACTCAAGGCAAAAGCAGATTCGAATAATCGTCTGCATCTTATCACATCGTTTGAAGAGATAAGTTAATGGCAAAAGGTTTCAACGGCGGTATTATTGGTACAAGAAATATTACCACTGGTGGTTATGCTGGTGCTGCTACAGGCATTTATTCGCTGAATGAAGCACAAATATTTAAACTTGCTGGTTTATGGCCACAAGAAACGCCATCAGGTTCTTTTCAGGCAGTTCAAGTATTTAATGCTTCACAAAACTGGACAGTACCTACTGGCGTAACAGAAGTAGATTATCTTGTTATTGGTGGTGGCGGTGGCGGTGGGGTATCTGATGGTTATGGTGGTGGTGCAGGTGCGGGTGGTTTTCAAACAGGTACGCAACTATCCGTATCAACAGGAGCAACATATACAATTATAGTTGGCGGTGGTGGTGCCGGAAGTGTTTCTCAAGCACGAGGTTCGAATGGTACGAACTCAGGAATATTTAATACTAGTACAGGCACAAACTTAATTAATTGGTCGCTTGGCGGCGGTGGAGGCGGTGGTGGTTCTGGCGGTATGGCAGGTACTGGCGCATATGGAGGTGGTTCTGGTGGTGGAGGTTCTCAACAAGATAATGCTGGTTTAGGAACACCGGGACAAGGTTATGCGGGTGGAGTTTCTCAAGGCTATGGAAGTAATCCATATGCTGGTGGTGGCGGTACAGGTGGTGGCGGTGGTGCAGGTGGTGCTGGTCAACGAGCAGACCCCGCAGGACAATATGCAGGTAATGGCGGCATAGGAATATTCTCATCAATCACAGGTTCCAATACCGCATATGCTGGAGGTGGTGGAGGTTCGATTGATAATGGTTCTTATAGAATAGGTTATGGTGGTGGCGGTTATTCTCAAGTTTATGATAATCAATATGCTGGACAACCTATTACTGGTGGTTATGGTTCTCCTTGGCAAGGAACTCCATTTGGTGGTGGAAATGGTTCTAAAAGTTATGCTACATTTTATTCAACACCAGGAGTATCGGGCACTGGCGGTGGCGGTGGCGGTGGTGGATATTATTTGTATTGGAGTCAATGGGGTGGTGCTGGTGGTTCTGGAGTAGTTGTTCTTCGTTACTATGTTAATCCACCTTCCGCAATTCTTACATACGCAAATACAGGTCAATTTATAGTACCACAAAATGTATCACAAGTAGACTATTTGATTATTGGTGGCGGTGGCGGTGGTGCAGGTGGTGGTGGTGGTGCTGGTGGTTTTTTAACAGGTACAGGTTATCCAGTAGGTCCAAATTCTGCAATCAATGTTATCGTTGGTGGTGGTGGAGCAAATGGTCGTTCAGTAAATGATTCTAGTCCTGCTTTTATGGGATCAAATGGTGCTAATTCAATATTCGGTACATTAATTGCTGTTGGTGGTGGAGGTGGTGCTGCTGTCAACTATCCTGGTTCACAAGCAGGAAGATCGGGTGGTTCTGGTGGTGGTGCTGCGGGTTATCCTGGAGGAGCATCAGGAGGATTGGGAACACCAGGACAAGGTAATAATGGCGGTGATGTTACTCCTGTTGGTAATGGTAACTATACTGCTGGCGGCGGTGGGGGTGCTGGTGGTGTAGGAGGTTCGGGTGGAACAGTTCCTGCTGCGGGTGCCGCTGGAGGAGCAGGATTAGCATCGCCTCTTTCTGGTTCACCTGTAACATATTCAGTAGGTGGTAAAGGTGCAAGTTCTACAGCCGGACCTGCACCAAGAACAGCGACTACACCAAATAGTGGAAATGGTGGTAATGGAATTGATACTGGTTTAGGTGATGGTAATCCTGGTCAATCGGGTATAGTTGTTATTTCTATTCCTGCGGTACAACCTACTGTAAATACATACGTATACACAGCATCAGGTCAATGGACAGCACCGCCAGGAATTACTGCGGTTGATTATGTTCTTGTTGGTGGAGGCGGTGGTGGTGGACATACAGTCGGCGGCGGTGGTGGTGCTGGTGGTTTCTTATCGGGCACAGGTTTTCCAGTAGCACCAGGACAATCATATTCAGTTATTATTGGTGCTGGAGGTATTGGAGGAATATCTCCAGCACCAGGCGTAGCAACAAGAGGTTCGAACTCAACATTTTCTTCTTTCACTTCATTTGGTGGTGGTGCTGCTGGTTCATATAGCACTTCTACACCAAATAAAAATGGTGGTTCTGGTGGCGGTGGTGGTTATCCCGAAGCAGCAGGTACAGGAACTCCAGGTCAAGGTAGTAACGGCGGTTCTGGTGCTTATAACTGGGCTGGCGGCGGTGGCGGTGGTGCTGGTGGTGTTGGAGCAGATGGGGCACCACCAAAAGGCGGTCTTGGTGGAATAGGTTCATCAACTACACTAACAGGCACTACACTGTATTTTGCGGGTGGCGGTGGCGGCGGAGGACAATCTCCAGGAGACGGTGGTCAAGGTGGTCGAGGTGGTGGTGGTGCTGGCGGTTCAGGAGCAGGTTCACCTAATGTAAAACCCGAATTTGGAACCGCAGGAACTGGCGGTGGCGGTGGTGGTAATCGTGATCAATCACAGGGACAACCAGGTTCTAATGGTTCTGGAGGCTCTGGTGGTTCGGGT